>Ga0222664_1000247_pt1 | contig 38588 bp, 39 predicted proteins | sample AntAcemetagen604_FD_181147 | JGI IMG/M metagenome (GOLD analysis project Ga0222664, IMG submission 181147) | Saline water microbial communities from Ace Lake, Antarctica - #604 | ecosystem: Environmental > Aquatic > Non-marine Saline and Alkaline > Saline | place: Antarctica: Ace Lake... | reverse complement strand
TTTAAGGTTTGACCCTATTTATGAGAAAATTTCTATGGATTTTTATAAAAATCCTGAAAAGTTTGATGATGCATTTGCCAGAGCTTGGTTTAAATTAACACATAGAGATATGGGACCAAACTCAACCTATTTAGGTCCTGAGGCACCAACTGAAGATTTAATTTGGCAAGACCCAATTCCAGAAGTAAACCATGAATTGATAAATGCTTCAGACATAGCCAATTTAAAATCTAAAATTTTAAATTCAGGTTTATCAACAAGCCAAATGGTAACAACAGCATGGGCTTCGGCATCAACTTACAGAGAATCTGATAGAAGGGGTGGCGCGAATGGTGCAAGAATTAGACTGGCACCTCAAAAAGATTGGGAAGTAAACAATCCCAAACAATTGGCTAAAGTTTTAACAACTTTAGAAAAAATTCAAACGGAGTTTAATACCAAATCTGGTAATAAGAAAGTTTCTATGGCCGATTTAATTGTTTTGGCAGGAAATGCAGGAATTGAAAAGGCTGCAGAAAATGGTGGTTTTAAAGTTAATGTGCCGTTTACACCCGGTCGAATGGATGCAACCCAAGATCAAACTGATGTTGCTTCAATAAACCTATTAGAGCCTATGGCCGACGGTTTTAGGAATTATTTAAAAACACAATACACAATTTCAACCGAAGAATTGCTATTGGATAAAGCTCAATTATTGAGTTTAACAGCTCCTGAAATGACAGTTTTAGTTGGTGGAATGAGATCATTAAATGCAAATTATAATGGTTCGAATCATGGTACTTTCTCTTCTAATAAGGATGTTTTAAGCAACGACTTTTTTACCAACTTGCTTGATATGAGTACAGAATGGAAAGCTGTGGATGATAAAAAAGAGCTTTTTACAGGCTTTGGAAGAGAAAGTGGAGAGGAAAAGTTTACAGCTACAAGAGCAGATTTAATTTTTGGCTCAAATTCAGAGCTTAGGGCATTGGCAGAAGTTTATGCAAGCAAAGGAGCAGAAGAAAAATTTGTAAACGATTTTGTAGCAGCTTGGACTAAAGTGATGAATTTAGATAGATTCGATTTAATTTATCAATAAAAAACACCAAATATCTCAAAAGCCAACCTAAAAAGGTTGGCTTTTTTTATGCTTAAGTTTTTGAAATAATTTTTTTGTAAAGTTCTAGGCTTTCGGTTAAAAGTTTTTTTAAAGCATCTCTTACTAAATAGTCATTTGTAATCGTTTTTGAAAAACCGGTTGATTGATGAACAGAATGATACCAATATTTTGCCCAAACACCATCTTCTTTTTTAGGACCTTTTTCCCATTTTAACATTGTGTCAGAAAATTCAATATTTGAAAATTTGCATATTTTTTTCAAGGTATTTTCTGGGTCATTTTTCAAATCGTTAGATTCTATAACCAAATAGGGGAGGTTATTATTTTTTAAAAAGTTTATAATTTCCAATTGTTGGGGGTAAGCTAAATCTAAAAGGGTAGGAGTTTCAACTTGTTTGGTGTAAGAAGCCAAAACCTCTTGAGGGTTTCGGGTTAGAATTATATTCTTTAGTGGTTTCAAAAAATTAAGGTTTAATCCTACAATATGATTTGCAATATTTTTTGTGAAGGTTGGTGTTTTGGTTTGGAAAATTTCTTGCAAAATCTTTTGAGAATTAGTCTCCATAACTTCTAGTGCTTCATTTCTAGAAGGTCTCCAAACACCTGTGGTTTTTAAAAAATAGCCAAAAAGAGGTTCATCATAAACCATAAAATCTTCTCTCGAAATAAAACTATACATCAAGGCAGTAGATAAATTTCTTGGACCACTCCAAAGGGCAATTAAAGATGACATAAAAAGATAGGGTAAATAATTATGCTAAATTTGATGAGTATTGAACTTTTATAAAAATGCAAAAAAATAATATTCTTCTGTTTTTATTTTTTTTGATTTTATTTTCCTCATGTAAAATAGAAAAACGCCTTTATTCAAAAGGCTATCACGTTCAGTTTTTGAAGCCAATTAACAAAAGTTTAAAAAGCATCAATAAAAATAAACCCCTAAATATTATTGTTAAAAGAAATATCGAAAGATTAAACATAAAAAAAATTAGAGTCCTTGCCCCTTTGCAAATAAAGTCGGAATTGAATCTTAATTTTATTGAGATTGGGCAAGATGAAAATTTAATAGAGGCTAAAAATGATATACAGAATAAAATTTATAAACCCGAAAAAACTGCTAAAAATAAAAAGGATAAAGATTATTTAAATTTCATTTCTTTATTTGGAGTTTTACTTTCAGTTCTAGGACCAATTATTGGTGTTTTTTTTCTTAATCCGCTGTTAGGTGGTATATTATTTTTTTCATCCCTGATTATAGGAAGTTTTTTAACCTTTTGGTCTTTAAGAGAATTTCATCTACTAAATAAAACAAAAAAACCATCTAAAATTCAAAATTTTGCCTTTGCAATTGCATCAATTGTAACCATGGCAATCGGCTTGTTATATGTTGTTTCAGGTACTTTTTTTGTAATTATTACTGGAGTTGATTTATTCTTAATTGCTTTAATTTTTTCAGCTTGTATTCTTTTAATTGCTCCTAATTTATTTTACATATTTAACCTAAGAAATATAATAAATAAAAAAGCCACTTCAAATTAATGAAGTGGCTCAATGAACTAAAAACCAAAATCAACTATTTCACTAAAAAACGGCCTTTCATCATTGCGTAATGACCTGGGAAAGCACAAATAAAAGTGTACATTCCTCTAGCAGGAGCGTCAAATTCAATAGTAACTTCTTCACCACCACCAATAGTTTTTGTTTTGGCAATTACATCACCCTCTCTTCCTGCAGGCATGTAATCGGTTTCTTTAGCAGTGGCTGTTGCTGCGCCAAAGTCCATAACATCAACTCCTTTTGCAAGCAAAGTCCAATTGTGACCCATACTAGCTAAAGGCATTTCACCAACGTGCTTTAAAGTAAGTTTAACTTTTTGACCACTATAAACCTCAATTTTATCCATGTTAAATTTCATTTGGTCATTGCCTTCAATTACTATTTCTGCAGTTTCGGGTAAATCAGCTGGTTTTGCAGCTGGCTTTTCTTCTACTTTCGATTTAATCATTGATTTTGGCGCAGGGGCACCTGCTTTTTCTTCTGTTCCTCCTCCGCAAGCTGCCAAGCTTAAAGAGATTAATACTACTCCTAAAAATTTTTTCATTTTTTTTTAACTTAATATTTAAATTATATGGTTTGAAAACAGCATAAGTTCTGTTTAGTTATTTAAGGAAGAAACAATACTATTAACCTGATGTTTAAACAAAGTTTTTATTATTTACGTTTTTTACAAAATTTTAAAAGTTTCCTCCAATTTAAAACGTCACATTTTGAGAAAATGGAATTGTTTAAGTCAATTAATTATTTGAAGCAAAATTAAATTACAGGAAATCAGTTCTTTGTATTAAAATCCACAAAAAAAATAGTATGTGGATCTGTTTGTTTAAAAAAAATACTCGTAATTAGTCGATGAACGCAAGTTGCAAAATACAATCAATAATATTTGACAAGAGGTTTGAGTTTTAATAATAATAATCAAAATTGAATTGATTTACTTTACTTTGATTTCATGAAATTACTCATTATAAATGGCCCAAACTTGAATCTGTTAGGCAAAAGAGAACCCGAAATTTATGGTAATCAATCTTTTGAGGATTATTTAATTCAATTAAAAAAAGAATTTAAAAAAGTTGAGTTCAATTATTTTCAATCGAATGTAGAAGGTGAAATAATAAACAAACTTCAAGAAGCTGAAGGTTATTTTGATGGTATTATTTTTAATGGAGGCGGTTACACTCATACTTCAATTGCGATAGCAGATTGTTTAGCTGCCATAAAAACTCCATTTGTAGAAGTTCACATTTCCAATATTCATGCCCGAGAAAAATTTAGAGAAACAAGTTTAACAGGTAAATATGCAAAAGGCGTAATTACAGGTTTTGGCTTAAAGGGTTATAAAATGGCGGTTCTTAATTTTTTAGACCAAGAATCTTAAATTTTTACTTTTATTCTCAATTCCTCGATTGAGTTTTTTATGCTCGTAGCACATTCGCTACAAATACCATAATGGGCTTTTAGATTTTTGTTTTCGAGTAATTTTCTTTTTAATGCTTCCTCTAATTCAATCCACTCACTGTTGATTTTTATTTTATTGCATTTGCTGCACATTGGATAACCAGCTTCTCCTAAAATTGCTAAAACTTCTGGGGTATAACCCTCTTCTTTTAGCTTCTCTTTTAGCAAGATATTTTGGAAGGCAATCCCGTTTTCCATAATAGGGTATAGGTTCATTTGCATAAACCTTAACTTTTCGGGGCTATCACATCTAAAAGAAATATTTATTTCTTCCTGAGTTTTTCTAACTGCGGCAATTAATTCCTTGTATAGTTTTTTAATAAGGCCTTCAGAAATAAAGTCCCAAATAGGTTTCCCCAATGTTTCATCAACCAAGTATGAGCCCTCATTTTCTATGGCAAACTGCTTCCATTCTTCATTAATATGATAAATGAGGTCATTTTCATCGATATAATAAATATAGATGGGCTGTTCCATGTCTCAAAGTTTAGTATAAAACATGTTATAAAACCAAACATTTATCATTAATATAAATGATTTTCTTCAAGTTTTAAATTTTCACTTTCTTTGAGCCCAATCTGAAGAAAATGGAATTATGGTAACAAACGATGCAGTAGTTTTAGGAATGTTAATGGTTTTGTTGGGAGGTATTTTTTACACCTCATCCAATCCAAAATTTGCCAAATTCTATAAAATAGTACCTGCACTTTTATTGTGCTATTTTTTACCATCACTATTAACAACCTCAGGTTTGGTTGATCCAAAAAACTCTCAATTATACTTTGTAGCTTCTCGGTATTTTTTACCTGCAAGTTTGGTTTTATTAACTTTAAGTATCGATTTACGGGAAGTTTTTAAACTCGGACCAAAAGCATTAATCATGTTCTTTACAGGAACAGTTGGTGTAGTTTTAGGAGGGCCAATTGCCATTTTAATTACATCTACGTTTGCGCCCGATTTGGTTGGTGGAGCAGGCCCTGAAGCAGTGTGGAGAGGTATGACAACAATTGCTGGTTCGTGGATTGGTGGTGGTGCAAACCAAGCTGCCATGTACGAAGTATTTGAACCATCTGATAGTTTATACTCTATTATGATTACTGTGGATGTTATTGTTGCAGAGGTTTGGATGGCAATTTTATTATTGGGTGTTGGCAAGTCAGACGAATTAGATAAATATTTTAAAGCAGATTCTAGCGCAGTAACCAGGTTAAAAAACAAAATGCAGAACTTCAGCCAGAGTATTGCCAAGGTTAGTTCTTTTCCTGATTTTGTTATCATTTTAGGATTTGCCTTAGGAGCAACAGGTTTGTCTCATTTAATTGCAGATTTTATGGCTCCCTTTATTGAAAATAATTACCCTTACTTGGCTAAATTCAGTTTAACATCAAAATTCTTTTGGTTAATTGTAATGGCAACCACTTTGGGAATTATTTTAAGTTTTACCAAAGCAAGACAGTATGAAGGAGCAGGAGCTTCAAAAATTGGAAGTGTTTTTATTTACTTTTTGGTTGCCACCATTGGCATGAAAATGAATGTTTTAGAAATTTTTGATAATCCAGGTTTATTTGGTGTAGGTGCTATTTGGATGGCTTTTCATGTGCTTTTACTTTTTATAGTTGGAAAATTAATAAAAGCGCCTTTTTTCTTTTTGGCAGTTGGAAGCAAAGCAAATATTGGTGGGGCAGCTAGCGCGCCCGTTATTGCTGCTGCTTTTCATCCTTCACTAGCTCCTGTAGGTGTTTTGTTAGCAGTTTTAGGTTATGCTTTAGGAACTTATGGCGCTTGGATTTGTGGGCTGTTAATGCAAATGGTTACTCCTTAGGTTTCTTTATATAATGATGAATTATTTCATTAAAAAGTCCGCCACCCAAAAAACCTAATAAAATTAATTTGAGTATATCAATATTTCGAGCTCCTTCAAATGCAGCCTCATTAAATGCATTTGAACTAAATGCACCAGCAAACATTAAAGCCCAAATTAAAATTGCCTTGTTTTTTCTTTTCATAAAATGTAAAGTTTGGTTATTTTTCAAAAATGCAATTTTTAAGTAAAATATTTCTAAGCACAATAGCAGTAGGGGCTACTTCATGGTTGTTGCCTGGCGTAAGGGTTCAAGATTTTTTAGCTGCATTTTTTGTTGCGCTTTCATTAGCTTTTTTAAATGCTATTGTAAAACCCTTATTAATAATTTTAACCATTCCATTTACCATTGTAACATTTGGTCTTTTTTTGCTTGTAATAAATGCGTTTATCATTTATTTGGCAGATAAGTTAGTTTCTGGCTTTGAGGTTGATGGTTTTGGATGGGCTCTTTTTTTTAGTATTATTCTTTCAATTGTGACCTCAATTTTGAGCGGTTTCGATAAAAATGAAAAAAAACGCAGGCGTGATTAAAAAGTTAAATCAACCATTTCCATTAATTCCTTTTAAAACAGTGCTTAAAAGAGGCGTTGTTATTGGGTTATTTGTTTTCATTTTTTTAAGTGTTTTTCAACCTTTCGGAATGCAAAGTATCGTTGAATTAGCAACTAAGCTTTCCATTTTTGCAGGGTTTGGATTAATAACTTTTTTTTCAGTTATTTTTTTAGGAGGCGCAGGTAGGTTGATATTACCGGAATATTATTTAGAAAAAAACTGGACACTTGGAAAGGAAATACTTCATGTAATGATAAACTTTTTGATAATTGGAAGTTTAAATTTTTGGTATTCTGTTTGGGTCTTTAAATTTCAAGTAAACTTTATTACATTTTTATCTTTTGAAGGCATTACCCTTTTGGTTGGTGGTATTCCATTCTCAATAATTTCATTGCTTCAATACACAAGACTTTTAAAAGAGAATTTAGGAAATGCTTCAAATTTTAACGCGCAACTCCAAGCGCATCAAAAAGAGAATACCAGCCAAGAAGTTGAAATAACATCCGACTTAAAAGAGGAGCGTTTGAAATTAAAAACAAATGATTTGGTTTATGCTGTTTCTTCAGATAATTACATCGAGGTTTACTATAAAAAGAATGCTGAAACGCAAAAAATGGTTTTAAGGCTTACCTTAAAAAGTTTAGAAAATCAAGCCTTGCAAATTCAGCCTTGGGTAAGGTGTCACAGAGGCTTTTTTGTAAACCTTAACCAAGTAGAAACTTTTTCGGGCAATGCCCAAGGACTTAAACTAAAACTTAAAAAGGTTGAAGAGTCAATTCCTGTTTCAAGAAAATATGTTGATTTGGTAAAAAAACATTTGGGATAAAAAACAAAACCTTGTCATTCACCCCAAAATCTTGATTTATAGCCCAATATGTTGTTGCTCCCCACAAATAAAAATATTTAAGAATAGTTCGATTTAGGTTTGCTCAAAATCTAAAATCATGTACAAAGCAATTATTTTCATTCACGTTTTAGCAGGTACTACCGCACTAATATCAGGCTTGTTTGCCATGTTCACCAAAAAGGGTGGAAACACACATACAAAGTCTGGTTTAATATACAAATACGCAATGTATGTAACTTGTCTTTTAGCCATTTCAGCAACCATTATTAAGTTTCAATCTTTCTTTTTGGCGGTTGGATTATTCTCTTTCTATTTGGTTTTCTCGGGCGATAGAGCAATTAAATTATGGCAATTAAAATCAGCCTATCAAATTTCTAAAAAAGACCATATTATTAATTATTTCTTTTTAGCAATATCACTTTATATGGTTGGATGGCCAATAATAAAAATGATAATTTCAGGTTCATTATATGTTTCTGTTTTAGCCATTTTTGGATTTATAATGCTCATTAATGTTATTAAAGACTTTAAAAACTATAGAAATGAAGCTTTATTTCAGCCCAAACAAAAATATTGGTTGTTAAGGCATATTGGCATGATGGGAGGCTCTTACATTTCTGCTTTTACAGCATTTGCAGTAAATAATATTGCTATTGAGGCTAATTATATTATTTGGTTGGCACCAACTTTAGTAGGTACTTTTTTTATTATAAAAGCTACTCGGGCGTGGAAAAAAAAGCTTAGAATTCCTGTAACCATCATTCTTTTTATCCTTTCTTTTAACTTAACAGCAAATGATGTAAAAAGTGTTTCGGGCTTAATTTTATCAGAAAATAAATCGTCTATTGCTTATGCCAATATTGGTTTTGTGGGAACCTCAATTGGCACTGTATCAAATACCAAAGGGCAGTTTGAGTTGTATTTTATAAAACCAAATTTTGAAGGTAAAACCTTAAAAATATCTCATGTTGGTTTTGAAACCGTAGAAATAATATACCATCAAGATTTTACTTTGGATACAATTTATTTAACCAAAAAAGCTCATGAAATAAATGAAATAACCATTATTTCAAATTCTCTGAAAGAAAAAACAATTGGGTTTAATAAACCCGAAACGATTTTAAAAAATAATTTTTCGATTGGCAATCAGCCAAACCAAAATTTGGGCGCTGAAGTAGCAAGAAAGTTCCCGTTAAATAAAGGGTATAACTTCCTAAAAGAATTTAAATTTTTTATCCAAGCCAATAATTTCGATAGTTGCTTATTCAGGCTAAACGTTTACAATTTCGAAAATGGTTTTCCTAACGATTTAATTAATACTAAACCTATTTTTATACAAGTAGAAAATAGCTACACAGGTTGGTTTTCAGTAGATTTATCCACTTACCAAGTGGTGGCGCATAATGACATTGTAGTTGGTATTGAGTGGATTGATAAATCAAAAAAAGGAACTTCGCTTTCATTACCCATCATGATGCCTTTTCCAGGCTTGGTTCATTATTACAAATTTGGAGCGCAAAATACCTGGAAAAAATACCCAACAATGAGCACTGCTATGGAACTAGTGGTTTTGCAGGAGTAAGTTTTATTTAAAACCAACCGCATAAACAAATTATGCTTGAGCAAGTTATAATGATGTGCTAAAAATTGCCTCTTCGCCAATTTATTGTCATCCCTTACCCAATGGGCATAAATTCCCTATGGAGAAATATGATTTGTTGCCCCAACAATTGCTTTATGAGGGAACTGTTACCCAAGAAAACTTTTTTAAACCACAACCTGTATCTGAGGAAATAATTCTAAAAACTCATGATTCATCATATTTCAGCAAACTAAAAAACCTTCAATTAACACCTCGCGAACAAAGAAAAACCGGTTTCCCACATTCTAAAGAATTAATAGAAAGAGAAATTACCATAATGGGAGGCACCTTACAGGCTGCAAAATATGCAATACAACATGGTATTGCTTTCAACATAGCTGGGGGAACGCACCATGCTTTTTCTAATAGAGGTGAAGGATTTTGTTTGCTAAACGATATTGCAATTTCAGCAAATCAGCTTTTGAAATTGGGTTTGGTTAAAAAGGTTTTGGTTGTTGATTTAGATGTGCATCAAGGAAACGGAACTGCTGAAATATTTCAAAATAACCCGTTTGTTTTTACTTTTTCAATGCATTGTAAAAATAATTACCCTTTGCATAAAGAAGTTTCAGATTTAGATATTGAATTATTAGATGGTATTGATGACAAGTCTTATTTGAAGTTATTGACTGAAAACCTACCTCAAATAATAGATAAAGTTGAACCTGACTTTATTTTTTACCAATGTGGAGTAGATGTTTTAAAAACAGATAAGCTTGGAAAACTTGGTTTAACTCTTAATGGATGCAAAGAGCGAGATAGGTTTGTTTTAAACCAAGCACATCAAAAAAGCATTCCATTAATGGCTTCGATGGGAGGTGGTTACTCTGAAAAAATAGCTGATATTGTTGATGCTCATGCAAATACCTACAGATTGGCGCAGGAAATATATTTCTAATTTGTATTTCAAAGCAAGCTAAATTTGCTCCATGCCTGTTTTTGAATTATCCAAAGAAATAATTTTCCCGCCAAGCAATTTGGCAAGAGAAGATGGGCTGCTTGCTATTGGTGGCGATTTAACAACTGATAGATTGCACCATGCCTACAAACAAGGAATTTTTCCGTGGTATAACTTAGGCCAACCTGTTTTATGGTGGAGTCCAAACCCGAGATTTGTATTATTTCCTGAAAGTTTGAAAGTTTCAAAAAGTATGAAATCTGTTATTCGAAACAAAGGTTTTGAAGTTACTTTTAACAAGAATTTTGAGCAAGTATTAAATAATTGTCAAAAGCTACAACGCAAAGGGCAGGAGGGAACATGGATTACACCGGAATTAAAATCTGCCTTAATAGAATTTAATTTTGAGGGATGGGCTCACTCAGTAGAGGTTTGGCAAAATAATGAATTGGTTGGAGGCTTGTATGGCATAGCTATGGGCAACTGTTTTTTTGGGGAATCGATGTTTACAAAGGTTAGCAATGCATCTAAAGTTGGATTTATTACCTTAATAAAAAAACTAAAAATTTTAAAATTTAAACTAATTGATTGCCAAGTGTATACTCAGCACTTAGAATCGTTAGGAGCAGCCAACATTCCAAGAAAAGAATTTATTCAAATTTTAAAAAATGAGGTAGGTGAAACTCCATTTAAAAGTCAACTAAATGACTAAGGAAGAGGCTCTTTTAACTTTGGGATTAAAAATTTATGACCCTGATATTATTGAGGAAAAGTTTGAAGAATTGTTATTTGAGAAAAAACAGTTTTTTTTAACAAGAACACCAATAATAAAGGTCTTTTTGGCGCATTTGGGAAAACTAGAAAAACTATTTGAAGCAAAAAAAACGCTACTTCCTAAAGGGGAAATTCAACAGGATTTGGAATTAGAAGTTATTGATTTTTCCAATTTAGATGATTTGTTAAATTATCAAATGTTATGGAAAAATAAACTTTCTAGTGCCCTTCAATTTGACGATATTTCAAATTGTGTGCGGCAATTACTTCAAATAGAAAAAGAATATGATTCAATTATTCTCTTGGGAATTTTACCTATTGCAAAAACAGAGCAGTGGGAAACTCAAATGGTTCCTGAATCTAAAAAGGGTGATATTATGGAAGTGCGAAATGCATTTTTAAAATTAAAAGAATACCACAATTCTAAATACCTAAGTTTAGATGAGAGGAATATCATTAAAAGTGAATTCTTCAGAATAAAATCAAAACAGGAAAGAGGCTAACATTTTACATAAATGGTTAATCGGGGTAAGTTCAGCAGATTATATTTGTGCAACCATTATCATAAAAAAATAATATCATGGAACAAGAAGATGGAATTTTAAAACCGGCTTTAAATTACGGAGCCATGCTAGGAACTTTACTTATTGTGGTTTCTTTAGTTTTTTACTTGTTAAATATTACAGATACTACAGTTAGCTCTATTATAACTTATATTGCTTTAGGTGGAGGTGTTTTTTATGCTCAAAATCATTACAAATTAAATTTTGGAGATGGCTTTTTAAGTTTTGGTAAAGCCTTAGGAGTTGGCACTTTAACGTGTGTATTTGCGGCATTAATTAGCTCTGTTTATACCTATGTTTTTTTGGCTTTTGTAGATTCATCTATGATTGATCTCGCAATGGAAGAAGCTTACAGAGGAATGCAAGAACAAGATAATATGACCGAAGAACAAATTGACCAAGCCATGCAAATGACCACAAGTTTTATGACTCCAGGTATAATGTCGGTTTTTGCTTTTTTAGGAACAGTTTTTTTTGGTTTCATCGAATCACTTGTAATTGCCATTTTTACAAAAAAGGATAACCCAGATCAATTCGCTTAATTTATGGATATTTCTGTTGTAGTTCCTTTATTTAACGAAGAAGAATCTTTACCTGAATTAACCGCATGGATAGATCGAGTGATGCTAGCCAACAAATTCAGTTATGAAGTTATTTTAGTTGATGATGGAAGTAAGGATAAATCTTGGAATGTTATTGAAGAGCTTTCTTCAAAAAATAAAAACATTAAGGGCATTAAATATAGAAGGAACTACGGAAAATCTGCTGCTTTAAATACAGGCTTTGAAGCCGCAGAGGGTAATGTAATAATTACCATGGATGCCGATTTACAAGATAGCCCTGATGAAATTCCTGATTTATATGATTTAATCGCCAATCAAGGTTTCGATTTAATTTCGGGTTGGAAGAAAAAACGTTTCGATCCCATTACCAAAACAATTCCAACCAAGCTTTTTAATTGGGCTACACGTAAAATGAGCGGCGTTTACTTACACGACTTTAATTGTGGGCTTAAAGCTTATAAAAAAGAAGTTATAAAAGCAATTGAGGTTTATGGAGAGATGCACCGCTATATTCCATTTATTGCTAAAAAGGCTGGATTTGATAAAATAGGTGAGAAAGTAGTACAACACCAAGAAAGAAAATATGGCGTTACAAAATTTGGTTTGGAGAGATTTGTAAATGGATTTCTTGACCTTTTAAGTATTTCGTTTGTAACCAAATTTGGCAAAAAACCAATGCATTTATTTGGTTTAATTGGAACGCTAATGTTTATGATTGGTTTTTTTGGTGCTTTTTGGGTTGGGGCAGAAAAATTTTATTTCCTTATGCTTAAAATACCTGCTAGGCTAGTAACAGAACAACCTGTTTTTTATGTTTCATTAACTTCAATGGTTCTAGGAACACAACTATTTTTAGCTGGTTTTATTGGCGAACTAATTTCAAGAAATTCGCCTGATAGAAATTTATATCACATAGAGAAAACAACAAATTCAACTGTAAAATAAGAAGCTTATTTCTGCGTTACCTGCGCATGAAATTTAAACTCTTGTTTTTTTTGTTAATTCCATTAAGTCTTGCAGCTCAGCAAAAGAGCTTACAAATTAATGCCCGTGGAATTGGTGTTGAAACTAATATTTATCAAAACTTCAACTTAAACGTTCAAACTTCATTTGCCTTTGGAGGTGGTTCATCAGGTTTTAAAATTTATAACTCCTTAAATATTGCTCCTGCTTACCGAATAAACGTTGGTAGTAAATCATATTTTGATTTGGGCGTTGGTTACGGAATAAACTCCGTAATCAGCTTAAATAGTGACATTTACGAAAGCCAGTCTTATGGAAAAATCTTTTCATTTGTTGATTTTAGTTTTGCTCCTTTTAAAAATATGCCAAACCTTTATTTTACAACAGGTTTGCAATACAATTACCAGCCAACATCACCATTCCGAACCAGTTATATTACCCCAAATTTTGGTATAAGAGTTCAATTTGATAAAACTGCAAGGAAGAGGAGGAAAACTGCTAGAATTCAATCTAAAATGAACTAAAAAAATCGCCTCAATTAGTTTTTAGATTACTTTCTTTGTAAAAAACAACAACGTGCAAGCAGTAATATTAGCAGGAGGGAAGGGAACCCGTTTAAAACATTTGACTGAAAGTATTCCAAAACCAATGATTCCCGTTGCAGGAAAACCACTGTTATTGCATCAAGTTGAACTTTGTGAAAAATATGGTTTTAATCAAATTACCATTTTAGTTAATCATTTAAAAGACCCAATAATCAATTTTTTTGGTGATGGAAGTAAATTTGGAGTTTCTATAACTTATTATGAAGAGCCTGAGCCACTTGGCACAGTTGGCGGAATTAAAGCCATAGAAGCCAGTTTAAAAGAAGACTTTTTGGTGTTGTATGGTGATGTAATGATCAATATGCATTTGAAGAAATTTTGGGATTTTCACAAATCCAAAAAAAGTGAGTGCACCCTTGCTTTGCACCCTAATGACCATCCGTATGATAGCGATTTGGTTGATATGGATAAAAACTGCAGGGTAACTGAGTTTTTTCCGAAGCCTCACCAAGAAGGTAAATACTATAGAAATCTCGTTAATGCAGGAGCTTACATTTTTTCACCTGAAATTTTTAAATACTTAGAAAAAGGAAAAAAAGCCGACTTTGGGAGAGAAGTTTTTCCCACCATTTTCAATCAAATTAAAATGTTTGGTTACAATACTTCTGAGTATCTAAAAGATATGGGAACTCCCGATAGACTTGAAAAAGTTGAAGCTGACGTACAAAGTGGTTTGGTAGAGCACAGAAGCTATGATTATCCTCAAAAAGCAATTTTTTTAGATAGAGATGGCGTTATAAATCCGGATAAACATTTGATTTTTAGGCCCGATGAAATGGAATTGTATCCTTTTGCAGCTGAGGCAATCAAAAAAATCAATCAATCTCCTTTTTTAACCTTAGTTGCCACAAACCAAAGTGTAGTTGCTAGAAACTTATGTACTGAGGTGGAGTTGGCAAAAGTTCACAATAAGCTAGAAACTCTTTTGGGAGATGAAAAGGCAAAACTTGATGCTATTTATTATTGTCCTCACCATCCTGAGCGCGGTTTCCCTGAAGAGAATAAAGAATATAAAATTGAATGTGATTGCCGAAAACCCAAACCAGGTATGTTATTAAATGGCGCAAAAGACTTTAATGTTGATTTAAGTAAATCATACTTTATTGGCGACAGTGAGCGCGATATTATTGCAGGTTTTAAAGCAGGTGTAACCACAATTGGAGTAAAAACAGGCAAAGGTTTAAAAGACAGTAAAACAGAACCCGATTACTTTTTTAGAGATTTAGGTCAAGCCATTAATTTTATAGTTGATGAGCCATTTAAAAATGAAGCATCTGATATTTTGGAGGTTGTTAAACAATCCTCTCAAAAGCCTTTTATAATATCAATTGCAGGTAATTCAAGGTCAGGAAAATCTACTTTTTCAACTTACTTAAAAAAGTATCTTGAAATTAATGGTAAATCTGTGTTAAAGATTGAGCTAGATGATTGGATTTTAGCCAAAAATGACCGACCAGAAAATGCCTCTGTTTTCGAGAATTTTCAGTTTGATAAAATGGTAAATGAAATTGAACAAATAATAGGAGGGAAGTCTATTAAGTCGATTGGTTACGCAAGACATCCTGAAAGGAAACCACAACCAAAAGTTTATCAATATATAAATGAGGAAGTAATTATAATTGAAGGAATAGTTGCCATTGGAAATGAAAAATTAAGAGGATTATCAGATTTAAAAATCTTTAAGAAAATAGAAATTAACCAACTCAAAAAACGCATTGAAGAGTTTTATGCTTGGAAGGGATTTACCGGAAAAGAAATAGATGAACTTTTTTTAGATAGAAAACCAACCGAATATGAAGTAATTGCCGAGCACGAAACTTTTGCCGATTTGGTTATTTAAAAAGGCTTGCAATTAATACTACCCAAGTTTGGCCAGCTTGGTGGGACAATAAAGCCGTGACTTAAATTTTCATTTTCGTCAATTAAAGCCACCATCAAAGGCTTTTTAAAGCTTTTTGCAATCATTTCATGAAGATTCCTTCCACTAATTTCAGGAGTTAAATCTGGAGTGCCTATCCAATTGAATTTTTCTAAAATCAACCAAGATGTTTTGTAAGAAAAGTATTGAGAGAATTCATTCGGATAAATCCACCAACCCTTTTTATGAAATGGATTTACGATTTCCGGCTGCAGTCCATCACTATTTTTAGGATGGTAAAACAACATACCTTTTACAAATAGTAGGGCTTTTTCGATACTAATATCATTTAGTGCTAAATCTTTTTTTACCTCAGGCATTTGCGAAAAAGGAATCTGTTTATGAATTAATTTTTGCCATTTCAAGTTAAAATTATCTTTTGCATTTGGTCCAATCCAGTTTTCTAAAACCTTTCCGTTTTTGTGTTGTAAATAGAATTTTAAAGCTATTTCCCAATGAAAATATTTTCCAATTTCATCTTCAGTAATAAAATCTATTTCACCAAGATTATGATGCTCTTTTAATCTGTAATTATGCAATGTAACTTTATGGTTACTGTAATTTTCAATTCCAAATTTAAATACATATTCAAAGTATAAACCAAGCCTTGTAGTTTGGTTTTTTTGTAATGGATTTTTATTCAAATAGGCTTCGGCATCCTGCAAAATTTTTAAGTCTTCAGGAAATTGAATCTTAAAACCATTTAGCTCAGTAAACCCTTCATCAATGAGCGAGGCACTTTCAAAAACCCATTTTACATCTTGAGATAATTTTAATGTTGAAACCATATTCATCAAGCAAAATTATATTTGTATTGCAATCCACTAAAAAAAATACTTGGAGATTATTGCTCATCGCGGTGCATCGGGTTCTGCCCCTGAAAATACTTTGGCTGCAATTCAGCATGCAATAGATATTGGTGTGGATAGTGTTGAAATAGATGTAAGGCTTTCTCGTGATAATGAAGTGTATTTAATGCACGATTCCAAGGTTAATAGAACAACCAATGGTGGCGGGCATATTAGGCATCTTAATTCAGAAATAATTCAAAAACTAGATGCAGGAACTTGGTATGATAAAAAGTTTGAAGGGGAAAAAGTACCAATGTTAAGTCAAGTTTTAAACCTTTGTAAAGGGAAAACAAAATTGTTAATTGAAGTAAAATCTGCTGATAGGAATCGTTATCCTTTATTGTGTCAAAAAATATCAGACTTAATTGATGAATTTGATGCTTATGATTGGACCACAGTTCAATCTTTCGATACAAAAGTTTTACATACCTTTAATTGGTTAAATCCTAAGTTAAGCATCAGCAAATTAGTTGTTTATAAATTTGCCATTTCGCCAATAAAAATATATTTCGATGAGAAGTTAAGAAGAGGTAATCTTTTAGATTTTGAATATTTAATTGGTATAAATGTAGATTACCGCTACGTAACACAAAGACTAGTTGATAACCTTCATGCAGCAGATAAAAAAATATTTTGTTGGACAGCAAATAAAACAAGGCCAATGAAACGATTGTTAAGGCTTGGGGTAGATGGTATAATTACAAACTACCCCGAGAAATTAAAATTGCTTGTAAACAAATGAGTTTTGTAGATGATTTAATAAAAAAAGTATTTGCCAACAGCAAACCAACACAAACCAATACAACAAAAGGAACTTCCGTAAAATCTGAAAAACTGATAAGAAACTATCAATTTTTAGATGATTTTAAGCAATGGAAAAAAGATCCAAATACTTCAGTCCTTTTAAATTCAATAAAACAAGAGGTTAAAAATAAACAGCTCAATTTGCAAACTAATTATGAGCTAGGTTTTATGGATTTACCTTCTGCAAAAGGTATCATTATTTACCCAATTTCACAAAATTCAAATTATAATTCAAGCTTTTTGGCTGACCTAATTAAAGAAAATACCCAAGCATTGGGCTATGTTAATTACCAATCGAAGTCTGAAATAGAAGAATTAAGTAAAGGTTGTCAAAAAACTGAAAGCCATTACCTTAAAGTATCTTACAAATCATTAATTAAAACCGATAACAAAAAACAAAACCAACTTTATGGTAATTTGATGATTGAAAATGTTTGGTTAAACGAACAGCCAAAATATTTAAAAATTTTAGCCACTTATTATCATGGCAGAGCTTATGCGACTCCCTTGCTTTTTAGCGATTATTTAAATAATGTGATTGCACTCTAATAGTTAGGTTTAAATTTGCCCAAAATTTTTTCATGAAACTAAATTTATCCTCAATTTTAAATATTGTTTTGTTAGTTGCCGTAGGCTACTTATACTACCAAAACTTTTCAGAACCAAGCCAAAAAGCCAAAGCTAAAATTGAAAAAAGAGTAGCCCAACCAAACGATAATGCCATAGTTTATGTTGAATACGACAGTGTTTTAACCAAGTACAACATGGTAAATGACATGCAGCAAGAGCTGCTTTTAGAAAAAACCAAAATGGAAACACGCCTGCAAGTTGAGGTTGAAAATTATAAAAAGGAAGTTCAAACATTTCAAGAAAGAGCCGCTTATTTTTCTGAAAGACAAAGACAAAAGGAGCAAGAAGTGTTAATGGCAAAAGAGCAAGAGATTATGCAGCTAGAGCAAAACCTTCAATATGAATTTGCTGATAGGCAAACTGCACTAAACACTAAATTAGAAACAAAGCTTCAGGATTTATTCCGAACAGAAGAATTTAGTAATCAGCATATTATGATTTTCGGAAAGGGTATTGGCTCTAATTTATTGTATGCAGATGCTGGATTGAATATTACCAATTTGGTGATTGAAAGGCTAAATGAAGATTACAACGCAATTGAAAAAATTGTAGACTAATGTTAATCGCGCAGGAAAAATTAAAAGAAAATATCATTGAGTATTTGCTCTATATGTGGCAATTAGAAGATATTTTGAGGGCCACCAATTTTGATATAAAGCAAATTGAAAAACTAATTATTAGTCAATATGACACGGATGCTGATACAACTTTAGAAATTAGAGATTGGTATTTGGAATTTATTGAAAAAATGCGTGATCAAAAAATCCTAGAAAAAGGCCATTTAGAGGAACTGTATGAAATAATTAACGAATTAAACTTCTTACACAATTCTCTTTTCGGCATTCAACAAAATAAAACCTACATAAGCCTTTTTGAGGCCGCTGAGCCCAATATTGAGATATTAAGGCGTAAGAACATCAATTCAACACTTAACTTGGTTGAAACCTGCTTAAATGGCGTTTATGGGCTTTTGGTTTTAAAATTAAAAAAGAAACAAATTACCAATGAAACTTTAGAGGCCGTTGGTTCAATTTCTAAAGTATTAGGGTATTTGGCTAAAGCTTATAAGGGTTATAAAACTAATTAATTTTATAGCAAGTTAAATATGCATCTGCTGGTCTTCCATGGCCAGAGGTACTATATTCATAATAATTTAATTTTAAATCAGAAGTAATATTGTTTTGAAAAATTTTTCCACGAACTGAATTTTGGCAACCTAAAATTTTTGTGAATATTCCATCTTCAATAATATTGGTTCTTATCCAAACATTTTCCGAAAAATTAATCATTAAAGTATGTTTTTCGAAGCTACAATCAAATTCCCCCGACAAATTATTAATACCATTAAAGTTTTCAGATTTGATTATTTTACCATAAAAATCAATTTCACCTGCTACATGGCAATGTTTGCAGTTTTGATACCAATTCCCATTGAAATGATAAGTTCCAATATCTTTAAAATAATAATTTTTGGTTTTCGAAGAAACTGTCATTCCATTTTTATAAATTAATGCAGTCAATTTTTGATTTCCTACATCTTCAATAAACAAATCAATTAAATATTGATTTTTTTCAATTTTTGTAGCTTTTTTTAAATTTCCTTCTGATAAGAAGTAAACACTATCAATCTCTTCTTTGGTGTTGGCTATTAAAAGGCCAAAAGTTGTTGATGTTCTATTGTATAAAATGGAATCTGATAGTGGACTGAAATCAATAATAGGGTCTATTTGTGCACTTGACTCCTTTTTGCAGGAAATGAAAATGCAATTTAGAGCTAATAAAATCATTATTAGAATGAGTTTTTTCATACTACTTTTCAGTTTGATTTGTTATTTAAAATTCGATATTATTATTAACTACAATCTAATTTATTCTTGTGCAAATAATATTGGCTTCGTATGGTGTTAATGACCTATCTTGATAAATTAATGTCAAATTGTTAGATTCAAAAAATAAGGGTAATTCTCCGTTGCATTTATTGGAGCAATCAACAAGAGTTCTTAATTGACCATTTTCAATAACTTCTGCTTTAATCCATTTGTTTTCCGAAAAATTGATCATTATCGATTCTTCAGGAATTTCGCATTCAAAATCGGGATAAAGAAAGTTTGTAAAAGAAAAATTTTCGGTTTTAATTATTTTTCCTACAAAATTAATGTCTCCGCATTCATTGCATTCATTGCATTGATTGCATGTTTGGCACTATTTTCCAATAAATTGAAAATTTCCAATATAATTATCCCTTAAATCGTTAAAAAAATACTCTTTGGTTTTTGATGCTACAATTTTTTCACCTTTATAAATTAGAGTCATTAAATTGGCTGTGCCTATGTTTTTAGAAATGATTTCAATAATAAAAGCATTTTTATTTATTAGGGATGCCTTCTTTAGATTTCCATCAAATAAAAAATAAACACTATCATAAACCTCATTGGTATTGAAAATATTTAAAATAAATTTTTCTGTTTTATTAGTAAATAAAATATTGTTTTCATAAGGAGCTAACTCAATAATTGGTTCTATTTCTAAATTCGATTTTTTTTTACATGAACTATAAAAAAAGAGGGTAAAAAAAAATAAGTAGAGAAATTTTCATAGGCATATTGGTTAACGGTAGGGTATTTCATTTATTATGGTTTATTAATAATGAAACCTTTAATAATCAATATTTACGTCTAAACCCTTATGTTTTCCATTTTTGTAATAATTTAACTACAAGAGTTATTTGAACTTACTTTTGACCTGTGAATGTTTCTGAATTAAAACCGAATAGAGTTTATTGGTGGCTTCAACTAGGAGGGTGGTTTTTTTACATTCTAATTGCCTTTGTTCTAAATCAGTTTAGAGGCGTCCCAATTAATATTACCTTAACCATTACTCTTTTTCTTGCCTTTTTAATTGGTGTTGTGCTTTCTCATACCTACCGCGAGTTAATAATCAATTTTGGTTGGATAAAACTTAATATTTTAAGGATAGTACCTAGAGTATTAATTGGAACTATTTTATTCAGTCTTCTTTTTGAATTGTTATATTTTGGATTTACCTATCTGCTTTTCTTTTATGGCGATAAAATAGAGTGGGTAGTTGTTTTTCAGGAGTTTTTAGGTTGGGAAATACTTTTTCTTTTGTGGTCTATGTTTTATTTCATTTTCCATATTTTTCGTAATTACAAAAACGAAGAAATTAAAAATTTAAAATGGGAAGCTACCCGAAATGAAATTGAGCTCAATAAGATAAAATCGCAATTGAATCCACATTTTATTTTTAACGCCATGAATAGTATTAGGGCTTTGGTAGATGAAGATCCAAAAAAATCTAAAAAGGTTATTACGCAGCTTTCAAACGTGCTAAGAAATAATTTAATGATTGGTAAAAGGAAATTTATCACCTTCGAAGAGGAATTGGTTTTGGTTAAAGATTATTTAGCCATTGAGAAAGCCCGTTTTGAGGAGAGGTTAATTTATAAATTTCAAATTGATGAAGCTTGTAAGAATTGTTTTGTTCCACCTATGATGGTGCAAACTATTGTAGAGAATGCAATAAAACATGGAATTTCGAAAATACCAAAGGGAGGAACTTTAGAAATAAAAGCACAAATAACTGAGAATAACCTAGAGGTAAAAATTACAAATCCGGGATATTTTGATAAAACATCAAAACCAGAAACAGGTTTCGGAATTGAAAATACAAAAGAAAGACTGAGGCTATTGTATGGCCAAGATGGAAGCTTCGGAATTAAAAATATATCAGACCAATTAGTTGAAACTACTTTAATTTTCCCACCCATAAAATACCAAGAATCATGATAAAAACCGTAATTATTGACGATGAAAGATTGGCACGCCAAGAGCTAAAATCATTATTAAATGAGTTTTCAGATATTGAAATAATAGGTGAGTATGCCAATGCAGATGAAGCTATAGTAGGCTTAAAAGACTTAAATCCTGAGCTTATTTTTTTAGATATTCAAATGCCTGGAAAAGATGGGTTTCAATTTCTTGAATCGCTTGAAAAAGTTCCTAATGTTGTATTTGTTACTGCCTATGATGAATATGCTTTGAAGGCTTTTGAAGTTTCTGCAATGGATTATTTATTAAAACCAGTTGAAGAATCGAGGTTAAAGGAGGCTATTGAAAAGGTAAGGGAAGAAATTTCCATGGAAAAGGAACTTGAAAAAACCTCTGTTGATGAAAGAGGAATTTTAGAAGATACAGACCAGGTTTTTATTAAAGATGGCGAAAAATGTTGGTTTGTAACCTTAAAAGATGTTCGGCTTTTTGAAAGTGAAGGTAATTATGTAAGGGTTTACTTCAATACATATAAGCCATTGATTTTAAAGTCATTAAATAATCTTGATAAGCGTCTTTCTGACAAGGCTTTTTTCAGGGCAAACCGAAAACACATCATCAACTTAAAATGGATAGATACTGTTGAAAGTTGGTTTAATGGAGGCTTATTGGTTAACCTTAAAGATGGTAAAGCAATAGAAATTTCGAGGAGACAAGCAGTTAAATTGAAAGAAAGGATGAGTTTATAGGAACTATAGTTTCTGTATTGATCTTGAAATAAGACAGAATAATATTCTGTAAAAGATTAAAATTTCATCCTAAATTCCATAACATAAACAGAGCAAAATTTAGCCTTAAAGGTTATTTTCGCGTTTAAACAACACAAAATTGATTATTACTCGAACTCCTTTTAGAATATCATTTGTAGGCGGTGGTTCAGACCTAGAAAGCTTTTATGCCCAATCGAAAGGGGCAGTTTTAAGCACAACCATCAATAAGTACATGTATATTTCATCTCATAAGTTTTTTGATGAAACCAAAACTCGTGTAAAATATTCAAAAACCGAAACTGTTTCAAGTCTAGAAGAATTGCAACATCCAATTTTGAAAACTGTATTAAAACAATATGGCGTACATGGTGGAATTGAGGTAAGTTCAATTGCCGATGTACCTGCAGGAACTGGAATGGGGTCTTCATCATCTTTTACAGTTGGGTTGTTACATAATATGCATGTAATCAAAAGTTTATACCCATCTAAAGAAAGCTTAGCTTCGGGTGCGTGTAACATTGAAATTGAACTTTTAAAAGAGCCAATTGGAAAGCAAGACCAATATGCAGCAGCCTACGGAGGTTTAAATGTAATTGAGTTTAATACCAATGGAACTGTAAATGTAAATCCAATTTATTTAGATCAAGAAATCAATTCGACGCTTCAAAATAACCTATTGATGTTTTATACAGGCAATCAAAGAAGCGCCTCAAAAATATTAGCAGAGCAAAAAAAGAATACCTCACAAGCAGATAAATTTGCTGCCTTAAAAGAAATGGTTGACCTTGTTTATGAACTTAGAGATACTTTATTTTTAGGTGATTTTTCTCGATTTGGAAACTTAATGCATCAAAATTGGTTGTTGAAGAAAAGTTTGGCATCAGGCGTTTCCAACCCAACTATAGACCAAGCCTATCAAACTGCAATGCAAAATGGTGCCTTAGGCGGAAAGTTATTGGGAGCAGGTGGTGGCGGCTTTTTGTTGTTTTTTTGTGAGCCTAAAAACCAACAAAAATTAGTAGATGCTTTAAAACCATTAAAGCAATTTCATTTTAAATTTGAACAAGAAGGAAGTAAATTAATTCATTATTCTGATGAGTAGAACACAAGAAACAATTGAGTGGTATTTAAACCTAGTAAAGGAAACCATTGATAACTTAGATAGAACGGAAATTGAAAAAGCTATTTCGGCTTACATGGAAGTTTATAACCATGAAGGAACCATATATATATTTGGAAATGGTGGAAGTGCAGCCTCTGCAACGCATGCCTGTGGCGATTTTTTAAAAGGAGCTTCATTTGGTTTAGAAAAAAGATTTAGAGTTATGAGTTTGGTAGATAACTTACCTGCTTTAATGGCTATTGCCAATGATGTTTCTTATGATGATATCTTTATTGAGCAGTTAAAAAACTTTATTAAACCTGGAGATTTGGTAATTGGTATATCAGGCTCAGGCAATTCGAATAACGTAGTTAAAGCCATGCAATACGCTAAAGATATGGGAGTTAAAACCATATCCTTTTGTGGCTATAAAGGTGGTAAAATAAGTCAAATTGGTGATGTAGTAATTCATTCTAAAGCTTTAGATATGGAAGTAGCAGAAGATATTCACATGATGGTATTTAACGTTATTAAAAAAGAAGTTATGCGCCAATTACATGGCGAAAACCCTAGCATGGGAGATGTTTATGACAATAGGGTAAATTAATTGTTTTAGCTTTTTTATTTCTTTACTTATCCTTTAAAATTTCTTTAGACTAAGAGTATTAGACTAAAATTTAGGGTTAATACCCTATTTTTTCGTGAATTCAACAATCTATTTTTGTTGAAACTTCCAATTTGCGAGTACTTTCTTTCTTCCTATTCTTTATAATATTTCTTTCTCAAACTTTTGGTCAATTTTCAAAAGTCATGAAACCGCTTCATGATTCGACCTTAAATAATTACCAATGGGTAATTCAAAATTTTGGAGAGCGAGATATTGAAGCTCTAGATTCTATTAACCATAAGGTGCAAGGCTATTGGATTTTGGGAATGGCATTCGCTCAAAATACAGAAAACAGCAAGGCAATTGGGTTGTACCAAAAGGCGCTTCAATTAGCAATAGAACAAAAAGATTCGGTTGCTATATTGAAAAGTTATCAAGCAATGGGCTTTCCTTATTTTGCTTTGGGTAAGTATGCTGAGGTTTTAAATATCCACACAAAATCTTTGAAAATTGCCCAGAAAATACAAGATTCATCCCAAATTTCTTTAATTCTAATGAGTATTGGTAGCGCTTATTATTATCTAAAAAACAAAGAAAAATGTTTGGAGTTTCAGCGCGAGGCAATCGCTATGGCGAATAAAGTAGAGAATAACGAAGTTTACATGAAATCGGCTAAAAATATTTCGGCTATATACTCTGAAATGGGTGAAGCAGATAGTGCAGAAAAATACATGCAGTTATTTATTAGCAGGGTTAAACCCGATAATTATGCCCAACTTTCTAATGCTTATGCCATTTTAAGTGTTGCCTATAATATTGATGACCGTTTTTCTGATAAAAATATTGCAATAAAAAAAGCAATTGACTTTTCTCAAAAAACCACCGACAAATCCAATTTAGCCTTTGCGCTTTTAAAAAGAACGGAAATTTATAAAAAGCAAAAAAAAATAGATAGTGCTTTGGCAGATGTAGATACAGCGCTCGAAATTTACAGAAAGGGCAATTTAATTGATGGAATTCAATATGCCATAAATATAAAAAACTGGATTCTTGAAGATGCCCAAAACCCAGAATTACTAGCTAAAGGTTTACAAGAAATCATAACAATTAAAGACACGCTATACAGCATGCAAATAGCCAATAAGGTTGCTAATTATAAAACTTTATACGAAACGGAAAAGAAGGAAAAAGAAAATTTGGAATTGGTTAAACTAAATAATGAAAATAAGGAAGAAATTCTGCTGCAAAAACAGAAAAACAAAGCTCTTATTCTGCTTGGGTTATTGGTTTTTAGTTTGTTAACGCTAATTGTTTTCACAATTATTTATAGGAATAGGGTAAAACAAAGGGAAAGAGTTTCATTAATTGAAAAAGAGAGATACAAGTCTGTATTGGCGGCCGAAGAAAAAGAAAGAGTTAGAATAGCTAGGGAGTTGCATGATGGTTTAGGTCAAATTTTATCTACTGCTAAAATGCATGTTTCGGCTATTGAAAACAGCAAAGGGGCTAAGATGATTAATTTTATAGATAATGCTTCAAGTCTTATCGACCAAGCAGTTGTGGAGGTTAGAGCGGTTTCGCATAATTTAATGCCAGCAACTTTATTAAAACTCGGTTTAAAAACCGCAATTATTGAGTTGGTTGGAAAGATTAACGATGTAGGTAGGGTAAAGGTTAATTTAATGCTTTCCGAACCTTTTGCCGAAATGTCCCATAATTTGGAAATAACAATTTACAGGATTGTTCAGGAAATTTTAAATAATGCTTTAAAACATAGCAATGCTGAAACCATAAACATAGAATTAAGAGTAGAAAATAATAGACTATTTCTAGCTATATCTGATAATGGAATTGGTTTTGATACCTCTAAAATTGATGAAGCCAAAGGAATTGGATGGAAAAATATTTTCTCTCGAATTTCAATGCTCGGAGGCGATATTTTTGTTGATTCTGAAAAAAACAAGGGAAGTAATATTAATATTTCCCTTCCAATTTAAAAACCTGAGAAAGTATAAAGAAGGCTGTAAACTGTATTGTTATTATTGTTCAGACCTGAATTAATTTCAAGCAATACAATTTCTTTAAATCTAAGCTAATAAATTAGTTTTGTTAAAAGCCATTCATTTTTTTATGCGTAAAATTTTAATCCTACTATTAGGTTTTTTTTCAAGTTATTGCCTTATGGCAACACCACTAGATTCGCTTAAAACAGAACTACAAATTGTATTGAAAAATAGTAAAACGCCAATATTCGATTCGGTGGCATCAATGGCCAACCTTAATATTGTATCCTATTATTTCACCAATTTAAATTTAGATAGTGCCAAAATATATTTGGATAATAGTTATGAGTTTGCTCAAAAATCTGGGTCAAATTATTTAATAAATGATGCAAGTCTTTACTATATCACTTATTATAATTATAAATCTGAATTTGATTCTGCCTTAAAATTCGGAGAATCAGTTTTAGAAAATAATCCAAATGATTATGCCAAATCTGCTGCATTGGGCTCAATTAGCACAGTTTACTATTTTATTGGAGATTATTTAAACTCTTTAGACTACGGGTTAAGAGGTTTACAAATAGAAGAAGTTATTTCCCCTGAAAACACGAATATTTCATATTCAAATATTGCCAATTTATACAGCAGGTTAGGAGATAACGAAAAAGCGATTGAGTATTTTAGAAAATGCCAAACAATTGAAAGAATCAATAACGATTCTGTTGGAATATTTGTAGGTTATTTAAATTTTTGTAATGCTTTTGCCAATGAAAAAATAAATGATAGTGCTGACTATTATTTAGAAAAAGCAATAAAATACCGCCAATTTTTAAAAATAGATTTTTACGATCAGATTTTAATCCAGCATGAAGCATTATACCATGCTAGAAATAAAAATTATCCAAGAGCAATTGCGTTGATGGACTCATCAATAGCCTCATCAAAAACTACAGGAGATATGTATCGATTTTGCAGTATGAGCAGCCATTTAAGTCGTGTGCTAATTGAAAATAATCAATTGGGAAGGGCGAAAAAGGTAGCTGAAGAAGCCTATGAAATTGCAACTAAAAAAAATATTATTAACTCATTGAAGTTTTTAAATAAACATTTATCAAAAATTGAAGAACTAAATGGAAACCATAAAAAAGCACTAGCTTATTACAAAGGCTACAAATTATTGGAGGATTCAATTAGCGGTGTTGAAAAGGAAGGCAACATCAATAGATTAAAATTTATAAGAGAAAAACAAGAAAAAGATGATGCTTTATTGAAGGCAACAATTGCCGAAAAAGAAACCTTAATAAAAAGGGTAGAGGCAGAGCAGCAAAAAAAACTTGGAATAATACTCCTTTTTGCAATTTTTATTCTTGCAAGTTCTTTGGTACTAGCATTGTTGCTTTATCGCAGAAATAAGAAAAACCTTTTTAAACTCGAAGAATCTCAAGAATTATTAAATATAAAATCATTAGAGTTAGAAAGTTACAATGTGCGATTACTAGAAATAAATAAAATCAAAAACAAACTACTTTCGCTTCTAGCGCATGATTTAAGATCGCCATTGGCAGGAATTGTTTCTTCAATAAACCTGATACAAGAAGATGAATTCTCTAAAAAGGAAACAGATGAAATTTTACAAGAAATTTATAATGCAGCGCAATCAAATTTGCAAGGGTTAGATAACTTAGTTGGTTGGGCAAAATCTCAAATGGAAGGTTTGAATATTTCACAACAATCCTTTAATTTAAATATTGTTCTTGCTGAAATTCAGGCTGAGCTTCAGAATTTGTTCAAAACAAAAAGTGTAACTTTTAAAGTTACAAATCACAATAATTTTTCAATTAAGGCAGACAAAGAGATGATAAAATCTGCAATCAAAAATTTGCTGACCAATGCGGCAAAGTTTTCTGCTAAAAATCAAACCATTTATTTGTCTGTTGAAGATGGAGGAGAAGAGGTTAAAATTCAAATACAAGATGAAGCAGGCGGAATTCCACTAGAACTTCAAAAGCAAATTTTTCATGAACCAATAACTTCCTCAAGAGGTACTAGTGGTGAAAGAGGCTCAGGAATAGGTCTTTTACTTGTAAAGGAATTTGTAAATTTAAATGGAGGCGAAATTTCATTTAAATCAGAAGAAAACAAGGGAACTACCTTTTTTCTAACCTTAAGAAAATTTTAAATAAAAAAGGCTGCTCAATGGTGCAGCCTTTAAATATTAATCATCTCCTTTTTTAAAACCATAAAAAAGTTGCCTTCCAAAAGTTTTGGGGAATTTATTTAAACCTTCAAAACCTAATTTTATATGGGCATCATCTTTTGGTATTGATGCCGTTCTAAAAATATAATCCCAAATACTTAGCGATATTCCGAAATTTATACCGTGGGTTCTTCCTTCGGGTAAGGCATGCACATGATGCCACAAATGCATAACTGGGTTGTTTAAAACATACTTTAATGGACCATAACTTAAATGAATGTTGGCATGGTTTAAATGCCCAATAGCAATAGCTGTGTAAAATACAATATATGCTTGCTCTGGGGTAAAACCTCCAATTAGCATCACTGCAATATATTTCATGGGCGTATAAAACACATTCTCCATCCAATGGTACCTTAAATGTGCCGCAAAACCCATTTCTTCTACAGAGTGGTGTACTTTATGGAATTTCCAAAAGAAATCAAAACGATGCAGCATAACATGGGTAAACCATTGTATAAAATCTGTAGCAATAAAAAACACCAACAATTGCCCCCAATTTGGTAGTGAGCTCATGTCGAAAATTGCTAATTTTTTAATATCAAAGCCAACTACTGATTTAAATATTTCTTCAGTTCCTGTGCTAAAGGCTGCAAAAATTGCAATCTTAAAAATGTAAAAATTAAAGAACATGTAAAAAGCATCTAACCAAAAATCTTTTCTAATTATGGGTTGGTCTTTTCGCCAAGGAAATAGAATTTCTAAGCCCCAAACTACCAATGAAAGTGCAATAAGCAACCAAAAATAATTTACATACCAAGGTTGTACTTGAAACGTAATTTCTCTCCAAACATAATTGGCAAACCCTACCCAACTATTTTTAACCTCGTTCCAAAGGTTTTTATTTTCAATAATATTTTCTGCTGTAGCTGATAATTCAGTGCCTGCAGATTGTGCGCCAATAACGCCGGTTTCGGTTGGTAATTCACTAAAATAACTCCATTCAACCCAAGAGCCATCATAGTTTTTTACATTTTCGAAACCTAAAACTTGGGTTAATACAAAGGTGGTATGAGCAGACCTAACTCCTGAATGACAATAAGTAATAATTTTTTTATCTGAGGTAATACCTAATTGGGCGAAGCTTGCTTTTAAATCTTCTATTTGTTTTAATTTTTTATCACCTTCATAATTAACGCAATTTGCCCAATCGTTTAAAATACTTGATGGTATTCTTCCAGCTTTAAAAGCGCCATCTTTTTGTGTTTCGCCATTATATTCTCCGGTTGACCTAGTATCTAAAATAATTGTGTTTTCATCTTCAATAGCAGTAAGAACCTCTTCTTTACTCGCTATAATGCTGGTATTTAGGCCTTGGGGAAAGTTAAACTGTGTTTTAGCATAACTTTTAACCTCTAATGTGGTTGGCAGGCTTTCCATTTCCCAAGCGGTTAAACCACCATTTATTAGGTTTATGTTAGAAAAATTATAAGTGCTTAAAATCCACCAAAGCCTTGCCGCTTCGCACAATCCATTTTTATCATAAATAACTAATTTATCAGCATTTGAAATACCTAAATCGCTAAATAAATTCTCGAGTTGAGGCTTTGTTGCCATTGCTCCATTGTATGGTACACTAAGGTCAGTAAAATCATCTCTCCAAATATTAATGGCGCCTTCTATATGACCTTCTGCAAAAGCTTCAGGTTTTTGAATATCAATAAATTTCACATTTTCTGCAGAAATTAATTCTACTGCATCTTTTGGTTCAATTAAAACCTTTGAATCTTGGGCCTTACCATTTATATTTAAAGTAAATCCAATAAGGGCAATAATTAAGATTGCTTTAGTTTTCAAGTTCATACCATTCAATATTTGTTAAATTTTCTCTTCTTCCTTTGTTTTGTGGGGCATAATTTTTTGCCAAATAGGTCAATATTTTATCCTCATTTGGCCCCAAATCCCATAGCTTCTGTGTTTCCTGCATCCACCTTATCATCTCTAACCAGCCTTTTCTATCTGCCCTGTTTTGGGTTACTAATTTTAGGGAGTGACAAGCGCCACAGGTTCCCATTACCAATTCATAACCTTCATCAACAATTAATCCCGATTGTAAATGAATTCCATCCTTTATTTCATCTTTACCTAAATCAGCATTTGCAATTTTGTTGGTTATTGGTTTTTCAATTTGTGCAATTGCTGTTGCTTGAGGTTCTATTAGTTTAACAATTGAATTAGGAAAAAAGATTAAAACAATTCCAATTAAAACTGAAACAAGAAAAAGACGGTATGCAGTTTTAACTTTATTAGAAAGTTGATTTACTAACTTTTCGTATTGCTGATTGTTTTGCTCCACGTTATACTCTCTTTACAGCAATTCTGTGGCATGCATTGTTTAAATATCCTTTTGGATTCCAACCTGGAATTACCATAGGTTGAGATTTCCCATTGCTATCGGTAGCTTTAGCCCAAACTTCGTAATAACCTTCTTGTGGTAAGTTCAGTTTAGCTGTAAAGTGTTGCCAAGCATTTTTATTTAATGCAGTTGATAAATCACTTGGTTGCCAAGTAGCGCCAAAATCAATAGAAACTTCAACTTTTTTAATACTTAAATCGCCAGCCCAAGCATGGCCTCTAACTTCAAAACTATTCGAACCTTTAATTAACGCACCAGTTTTGGGGTAGGTAATTAAAGATTTTACAGGCATGGCTTCTATTATCTTCATGTCCTCATCTGGCACTTTTTGGCCGGGAGCAACAGGATATTTGGGCACTCTGTATGAGGTTCCGCCCATTTTTGGGCCATCATGCTCTTTATTTCTAACCACTATTTTATTCAGCCATTTCCCTGAGGTTGAAGCAGGCCAACCGCCAATTACCAACCTTAAAGGATGTCCATTTAAAACAGGAATATCTTCTCCATTCATAGCCCAAGCAATTAGGTTTTCGTCATCCATGGCTTTTTTTATTGGAACTCCTCGTGAAATAACAACTTTTTCAGGGTCACCACTTAAATGTGTATCGGCGCCATAATAACCTATATAAACCGCATCGGGTTTTAACCCTACATCTTGTAAAACATCTTTTAACCGAACACCTGTCCATTGGGCACATGCAATTGCACCAACATTCCATTGGTTGCCTTTTGCAGGAGGGTTAAATTCTTTTCTGCCATTACCACCACATTCTACAGTTAGTTGGTACGTGTAAGTTTTAAACTTTGATTTTAATTCGGCAATGGTATAAGATTTTGTTGTTTTTACAGATTCCCCTTCAAAAGTTAAAGTCCATTTTTTTGCATCTATATTTTGAGGAACAACGCCATTGTTTCTTACAAAATGAACATCAGCCGGCGTTACTTTTGGATCTAATAAATGAGCCGGAGTTTCTGCATTTATAGGTTTATCGTTTAATATAATTAGGTCTTTGTGTTTTCCATCAATTCCTACAGCACCTTCATTTTGAAAACCAACAGGGTTTAAATCTTTCGGAAAACTTTCGCCAAAAACCATTTTGGCACCCAGCATACTTCCAAAAGCTGCAAGTGTAGATTTTGTAATAAAACCGCGCCTTGATACTTTTTTTGATGATTGATTTTCGTCCATAAATACAATTTGCCTAAAGATACAAAGCACGAAAGTAATTTCATTGATTAATAAATATTGTAACAATTATCACCCATTTTATTTGAAAACTCTAAGAAAACTATTCTTTAAGCTTTTTAAAATACGACTTTTAACCTACTAAAATTAAGGGTGTTGACGTAGTTTTTTATGCTTTTTAGGTTGGATGTTTGTGTAAACCTTAAAACCAAATAATTATGAAAACAAATTACTTTTTTTTAATAGCCTTATTTTTTGGCTTTTCGCTTCCATCTCAATCTCAAGATTTTTGGAAACTAACACACAATGCGGTAAATAATGGGGAAGCCTATTTTACATTACACAATATTGATAACCATCTTTGGGTAATGGCAGGGGCTGCAGGTACCGATTTAAAAATTAAAGATTCTAATGACGGTACTAATTTTAACACACAAGACCTTCCTGATAGTTTACCACTTTCAAATTGGTTTACAGGTCCAAATGGCTTGTTAATTAGCCACATGGCAACTTCAGACGCATCTTTTAATAAATTGGTTTTTATTGATACCAAAACAAATCCGGTTACTCTATCATTCCACAAAAGGGCCGATTACGACCCAAATAATAGTATGCCTAATTTTTTAGTTGATCCAAATACAAGACAATTGGGTCCGAATGGAGAAGTTTTTATTAGCGGCATTTGGAGCGATGACAATTGCGCAACTTGGAAAGTGCTTCCGATCGGGCCAGTTTTTAATGCAAAAAACATAAATGCCGATGGCTCAAAAATGTTTGCTTACTCACCTTTTGGTAATTGGCGACAATCTACTGATGGTGGCACAACTTGGACGAGTTCTGGAACTGGAACTTGGCAATCTCCTAAGTGGCTTAGCATAAGTACAAATGATGAAATGGTAATGTGGGGAACAAATTTCCCAAGCATGAGTATGGATGGCGGAGCTTCATGGACAGAGCTTTCCAATGGAATTTCTGCAGGAAATTATGTTGGGCATGTAAACTCAGACTTTGATGTTTTTATGCCAAGTTCTTCATCTGCATATTTGCTAAAAAAGGGAGAAACAGCTTGGACAGAAGTAATATCAGGTATTCCAACTCCTATAGCCACAGGCGCTTTTACAGGAAACGATAAAGGATGGTATTTTTTAAATACCAATCAAGGCTTTTTTGTACACGAAGGAGATACAACTGGAGGTGGCGGAGGCACCACATCTTTAAACCAAAATGAAATCAATTTATCTGAAGTTTCGATTTACCCAAATCCAGCAACTGATGTTTTAAATATTCAAAATTTAAAAGAAAACTCAGAAATAGCTGTTTACAATTTAATAGGGGAGTTACTGATTAAACAAAAATCAAATAATCAAAATATTAATTTAAATATTTCAGATTTAGCCTCAGGCGTTTATTTTCTTAAAACCGATAACGTTATTAAAGGAAAAGAAATTTTACGATTTGTAAAACAATAGAATTAGGTTTTCTGTAGTAATATTAAAAAAACCGAAGCAATTGTTGTTTCGGTTTTTTTATTGCGCTAAATCATGATTTAAAATGATAAATGATTTTTTGAAAATTGAAACCTTTACTGAAATTTGGAGTAAACCTAAATACTATGAAGAACCTATACTCCCTAATTTTTAGCCTTTTATTGGTACCTGCATTTTCACAAGCTCAAAATGTTGGTATTTCAGATTCTGAGGCTTCTTTTACACCAGATAACTCTGCCGCATTAGAAATAAAATCCACTTCAAGAGGTGTTTTGGTACCAAGATTAACAACTGCTCAAAGAAACGCTATTTCAACTCCTGCAGAAGGTTTATTGGTTTACGACAATGAATTAGATTATTTTTTCTTTTACGCTTCTGGTTGGCAACAACTTGGAGGAACCTCTGGCTCTGGCGGAACATCTTTAGAAGATGCTGATGCAGATACTAAAATAATGGTTGAGAGTTCTACTGATAACGATAAAGTTGAGATAAATACTGCAGGCGTAACAAGAATGGAAATTGATAATGCAGGAAATGTAAAAATGGGAGGATCAAATAATTATACAAATATTGAAAGCGATGGCTCATTAAGAATGCATGGCGAAGCAACAACTTATACAGATCTTGTTGTTCCAATAACAAGCACCACCAGAGGAGGCTCAAAAGACCCAGATTTTAATGAATTTAAAGATAATGGCTCAGGGAGTCAAGGGGTTTTTGGTTTTGACTTTGACGATGACAATCAGGAAGAACTCTATTTTATGGTGCAAATGCCTCACAGTTGGGTGGAGGGTACTGATATTTATCCGCATGTGCATTGGACTTCTGATGATACCGATGTTGGTTCTAAAAAAGTAAGATGGGGATTAGAATATACTTGGACTAATGTTGGTGAGGAGTTTCCTTTAACTTCTATAATTTATGGCGAAGACCCTATTGCTCCATGTAACCCGGTAACTGAAGATTTACATGCAATAACAGAATTAGGAACCTTAAGTGGCACAGGAAAAACTTTATCTAGTATTTTGGTCTGCAGGGTTTTTAGAGATGCAGGTCATTCTAATGATAATTTTGGAAAGGATGCCACCTTGTTAATGTTAGATTTCCATTTTCAAGAAGATGCTTTTGGAAGCAGAGGGGTTTATACAAAATGAAAAAGCTAACTATAATATTGATTTTTTTCTGTTTTAAATTACCAGTATTTGCTCAAACTATGAAAGTAAATGGAAATTTAAAGCTTACCAATGGAGCTCAATTAATTTTTAACAACACAAGTTTAAACAATACAAATACAATTACAGCCGATACTGGGAGTTTAATAAAATTTACTGGTAACCAATCGGCTTCTTTAGCTGGTTCTGTAGCTGTTAACGCAGGTAAAGTTGAAATTGATAACCCAGCGGGATTAACGCTATATAATGGTTTGGAGGTTTCTAATAAACTAATTTTTTCTAGTGGTATTATTTATTCATCGGCAACTAATTTGGTAAATTTTTTAAATGGCTCAACTGCTGAAGTTAATTCAAATTTGAGTTTTATAAATGGCCCTATAAAAAGAACTGGCATAGAAGATTTTACTTTTCAAGCAGGAAATGGAACAATAGCAAGGCCAATTATGGTTTCTGATTTATCTGCTACCGAAACCATTTTGACAGAATATATAAATGACAACCCAAACGGGGCAGGTTTGGTTACCACCAGTAAATCTGGAAACTTTTATGATGTTAGCGAATGTGAATATTGGAGTATTAGCTCTGTAGGCAATGCAACGGGTAAAATAAGTTTATCGTGGAGCAGTTTTGAGAGTTGTGGTATTTCAATTATTGAAGATTTAAGAATTGCCATTTGGGATGGCAGTAAATGGTTAGATGGAGGTTCGGTAAATCTTGATGGCGACGCTTCTTCGGGGAGTTTACAAATTGATTCTGCCATCTCGTTTCAAGCAGCTCCTGTATTTTCATTGGCAACCACCTCAGCAGCAAATCCTTTGCCTGTAGAATTGTTAAGTTTTGAAGCTGAAATGATTGATGGTATTGTTAGCCAATTAGTTTGGGAAACCGCTTCTGAGTTAAATTCTGATTACTTTATCATAAATAGAAGTAATGATGGTAAAGTGTTTGAAGAAATAGGAAGGGTGAAGGCTTCAGGAAATTCTAACAACCAAAACTATTATCAAATTTATGATGATGAGCCTAAGGAAGTAAATTATTACACCCTAAATTTAGTTGACCAAAATGGAGAAACAAATCAGTTGGCTGCAGCTTTATTGGTAAGCGAAAACTGGAAAAACTTTACCATAAAACTGAATAATACAGAAATTGAAATTCCTTTAACTACCGATAATTGTACTTATGTAAATTTTGAATTATACAGTGTTGCCGGAAGTATAGTTTATAGCAAAAACTACGATAATTCAGATTGTAAAACCACGCTTCACGTTTTTACGCCTAATAATTTAAATGGAATTTTTATAGCAAAATTTACAATTAACAACCAACTATTTACCAAGCAGGTATTTATTGCGAATTAAGCAGAATTTTTTTTTTTAAAGGTTATTTTAAACCTTTAAAAATTTGAGCTATCGAATCATCAGAAAGTGGCTTGGTTAAATAAGAAGTTACTTCTGTGTATTTTTTTGCTCTTTCTCTATCCTGAGGATTTAAAGAAACGGTTAACATAACCAATACTGCTTTGGCTTTCAAATCGTCATCTAATTCATGGTAAAAATCTAAAAAACCCCAACCATCTAATTTGGGCATGTTAATGTCCAAAAATATTACATCTGGTTGGTCTCTATTTTCTTCTTTTCTAGATTTTAGATATTGTAATGCTTCGGTAGCATCTTGAAACGAGGTGATTTTATTATCAAAACCAGCATTCTCTAAAACAATCTGATTGTAAAAGTTAGTTGCCTCGTCGTCGTCAATTAATATTATTTCGGAGATCATGGTTAGTTTTTTGTGTGGTTTCGAACTGTAAAAGTAAATATACTACCCGAATCTAGAGTAGAGTTTACCCAAATTTTTCCTTTGTGCAGTTTAATTACTTTTTCGCATAATGCAAGCCCAATTCCTATGCCTTTAATTTGATTTTCTCTGTATAGTCGTTTAAATACCTTAAAAATATCTTCAAATTTATCTTCAGGTATTCCAATGCCATTATCTTTTACTGTAAATTCAATATGGCCTTTTTTTTCAAAGGCATTTATCTCAATTATTAGGTTTCTTGTAGGTTCTTTAAATTTAAGCGCATTTGAAATTAGGTTTTTAAATAGCAGCTTAATTTCTTTTTGGTAGCCATAAAAATTGGGCAATTCGGTAACGATTATTTCGGCATTTGTGGTTTTAATTAAATCTTCCAATTCGTTTAAAACTTCATTTATTTCGTTATTGGTATTAATTAAAATGAGTTTGCCATTATCGCCTATTTGTAAATAATCGAGTAGTGCTTTTACCAATTTACTCATTCTTAAAGCACCTTGGTTTAGATAAAACAAACTTTTTTGGCCTAATGAGTCTAGTTTATCAGAAAAATTAGATTGTAGTAAATTGCTGTAATTTACAATAGTGTTTAGTGGCTCTTGCAAGTCATGCGATGAGATGTAAACAAATTGCTCTAACTCTTTATTTCTTTTCTTAATTCCTCATTATTAAATTTTATTAGGTTGTTTGCCTTTTCTAAATTTCTATTTGTAGTAATTAATTCGTGCTGTTGCTCTAAATAGCTAATAAAAAAAAAGCCAAAGGCAAAAGAGAAAGCAATTAACCTTAAAAAATGCCATCCCCACCAACTTAAACTAAATAAGCTAGATTTAAAAAACATTACAGCCGCCAAACCAATAAGAATAAATATTACCAAAAAAAGAAATTCATAAATTGAATTTGCCTTTTTATTTCTCAGAAAATAAAACTGGATAGCTCCAATAAAAAACAAAATACCTCTACCAACATTTAAAAGTACCGCTATATCTGTAAACTTAGTTTCAATTAACATGTTTGGTACGTTTTCTTTAAAAATAAAAACATAAATACAAACCAAAAATGAAATGGCAACGGCAGAAAAAATTAACTCTAAAGGATATGGTTTTAACTGCTTTTTAAAAATAAGTAGCGATAGAAATATACCACCCATAAAAGTGGCGGTACTGTGTAAAAAAACGAATGTATTGCCCGGAGGGGTAATGGCGTGATAACCATCTAATATTCCCATTGAAATTAAAGATGCAGAAATAATAATTCCTGAAAAATTTATGGCTTTTGATTTATATAAAAAGTAGAGAAAAATTGCCGAAAAAATTGAAATAATGCATCCTGATATTTCAATAGCAGTATGCAACAACTCATTGCTCCAAATCCAGCTTGGGAGCCATAAATTTTCAATATATATTAGAGAAAAGTGAGTAATTATACCAAGAATAAATAGTAACCAGATTACAATTCTATGGTTAATTTTCATTATTTCAGGTCGGTATTATCAACTATTGATTTAACAACGGCATCTAATTCAGATGATGATTTTATAATATTATCGAGTAACTCTTCAAATAGTTCTTCGTCTAAATCTCTTTGTTTCATTAATTCTGCAATGCCTAAAATTCTAGATAATGGCGCTCTCAACTCGTGAGATTGAATCCATGATATGGTTTGAAGTCTTTTGTTTTGTCTTTGAATGGCCTCTAAATATTGTTTTGTTGAGGTCATGTCTTTCATGGCACCAATTATTCTATAAGCCTTGCCATTTTTATCCCTTAAAATTTTTCCGCTGTCACTTATCCAGGCATAGGTATTGTCGGCTCTTTTTATTCTGTATTCTAGTTTTAAGATTTTAGCATTTTTATCTGCTACATATTGTTTGTATTGAGATTCATAACTTTCTAAATCATCGGGATGAATAATTTTTTTAATCGCACCTAGATTGTTTTCGCTTTCACTTATTTCAAATTTTTTATAAAATTGAATACCCCTGTAAATGGTTTTTTTCTTCAAGTCCAAATCCCAAACAATATCATCTGTAGCTGATGTGGCTAATTCAAATCTATTATTACTTTCTTCTAGTTGTAACTTGTTTTCGAGTTTTCCGATAACATTAGAGGCTCCATTTAAAAATGTAAATAACAATTCTTCATTAATTTTTGGGGTATCTTTAAAAGTAATAATTGAAATATTACCATAAATTATGTCCTCATAAAAAACGGAGGTTGTATAAACAGAAAATTCGGGTAAAATTTTTCCCAAAATGGTTGAGACAATTTTAGGCACAGCCTTTTCAGAAATTTCATGAATATTAGTACCAAGTTTTATGATTTTATTTTTTGCGCCTGGGTACGATAAAGGGACATAGTTTACAAAGTTAAAGGGACATCCTTTACACTTTTTTAGGTTGAAATTTGACATAAAAATCAAATTATTATGCCTTGGAAAGAAACAACAACTATGGAACAAAAAATT
>Ga0222664_1000246_pt1 | contig 38760 bp, 47 predicted proteins | sample AntAcemetagen604_FD_181147 | JGI IMG/M metagenome (GOLD analysis project Ga0222664, IMG submission 181147) | Saline water microbial communities from Ace Lake, Antarctica - #604 | ecosystem: Environmental > Aquatic > Non-marine Saline and Alkaline > Saline | place: Antarctica: Ace Lake... | reverse complement strand
CTATTTCTTCTGAGCTAAAGCCAGCTTTCTTCATCTTTTCAATGCAGAAACGTTCTTCTTTTAATAGATGTTCTCGTTTATTTTTCATACCTTATTGTATGACTGTATTTAAAGGTTGGGAAGCAAGAGGTGACCAACTACCTCTAAATAGCGTTTACGGAAGGATTATCCATGCGCAAATTTGTACTTTTTATCATAGCCGCGTGCTTCACCACACCTGCTTTTGCAGACGGACTCGAATGCACCCAGGCCTTGACGCCCCGCGAACCGTTCATCCAGGCAGTGATTATCAATCATCCTGATCTCGACCCAGCGCAACGTGTCACCATCGCCCATATGTATGAACTGGCTTACAACCAGAAATCCATTGTGGAAAATGAAGCGACAACCGTTGCCGACCGTGAGTTGGCTGAACGCACACAAAACATTGCGATGCGGCTGGCGGCCATTCAGCTTAAGGCGTTCGATTCTTTGCCTGGTATGAGGGACGTAGTCGAACGGATGCGAGCCGAGGAAGTTGCAGGTCTGAACAAAGTCTCAGACGAACTCGAGCCTGATGTTCGTCATGTTGCGGCTACCTTGATTACAATTGCTCTGACTTGGAGCGAGCTTAGTAACGACGTGGTACAACTGAGTACTGACCGCTTCGCCGTAATCGCTGGCTTTGGCGACATCTCTGATGGAGCCGAGGCTGCACAACGTACTATGTGCACAGTCGAAGCAACGATGGATGTGGTACATGGTGTCGTAGACATCTTTCCGGGTGTCGCACAACTCGCCTATATCAAGAACTTGTACTACTGACGTCGTCGACGTTCCAAACATTGCACAAGGGCTGCTTCATTGCGAAGTAGCCCTTTATCTTTACTCATAAAAGTGAAAGGGAAAGTAAAAATAGAAATGGCGTGTCCTGGATACATTGGGAATATGGCTGAATCTCTCTGGAAAGACTTCTTCAGATAACCATAAGATGTAGTAACCTACACCATCACATTGCCTTTTTTAAGCTTGGTGCTACTATAATTGGTATGAAACGATCTGGGGTGATTCCAAATGACTCTTTAGAAACTTAAGTAGTGGGTCTGTTTTATTTATCATTGTAACTCCCCACATATAGGGGTATTTTATTTTCTCATGTTTACCGTCATTATTAACGACTGCCGCGACGAAAACGCCCGCGGGCGACAAGCCACTCGTATTAATTCACTCATAGACACGCACACGTCATTTATTGGTGTCGATACTGATATTGAAGCGGGAGTGAATCTTATTGAGATTCTTGATGCAACCCAAGGGAAACGGGGGATTATTCTCATGAACGTGGCGCCCCGCGGTGGGCACACCAGGCAATGGGAAAACGGCACACCGTTTGGCTACGTGTGGTACCACGAAACGTTGATTGTGGGCTCAGTGGACGGCTTATGTTTTTCAGGCTTAAAAAAGTTTGGTTTAGCTGAAGAAATCAAAGTGCTTGATACTACTACTGCCGCAGCAGCGATGTCAGCAGCCGGCTTTATTGATGAAGTAGCGGCGGCATATATTCCTCATACTCAATTCCGGAGCTTCGACTTCACGCCGAGAGTAGCAGCGTTTATCTTCTTAGGTAATGAAGTCCCGCATACCCCAATGCCAATTGCAGAAATTCCTGACTTACCACCTGCAGTGTGGTGGATTGATAACTTTGGAAATTGTAAGACAACGTTAACTGAGCAAGATGTAGTGGGAAAAACTGAGCTAGAAACCAGATGGGGAATCTTTCCCGTCCATGCGCAATTAAAAAATGTACCCGACCAGGAAACAGCGTTCACTATTGGGAGCTCTGGCTTGCCCGGCAATAAGTTTGTTGAGCTTGTCATACAAAGAGCCAGCGCTGCCAAGCAGTATGATGTGTTACTAGGTGACGAGGTATTTAACCAGCAGAGAGTTGGACTGAAGGTGTGGTAAATACAAGGTATCTACAATTACAATGCAGACCAGCGTCTTTAGCTTACTAAGCTTTGCCGTAATTGCGTATCTCGCTGAGAAAAGAAAAGTACTACCAGGGTGCTATACTCACCTGCGTTAGGCCTCACTTAGTCACTTTAGACTCTGTCGGTAAAAATAAAAACCCGTTCTCGACGGGTTTTTATTTTGCCGTACCAAGAGACTTGTATCTAAAACAGGTAACCTCATGGTCGTTTACGAGTCCCATTGCTTGCATCATTGCATACATGATGGTCGACCCTACAAAATTCATGCCGCGCTTTTTGAGGTCTTTGCTTATCTCGTCAGAGAGATCGGTGGTGGCTGTGACGTCACGCATGTTTTTAATGCTGTTTTGCACCGGTTTGCCGTCCACAAATCCCCATAGGTAGTCATTGAAAGAACCAAATTCTTTTTGTATCTCCAGTACTACCTTGGCATTGCTAATTGCAGAATTAACTTTCAGTTTGTTTCGTACAATGCCGGCATTCTGTAGGAGCTCAGCTACTTTTTTTGCATCGTACTGCGCAACTTTTTTGATATCAAAATTATCAAATGCTGTACGATAGTTTTCACGTTTGTTCAAAATCGTGTTCCAGGAAAGTCCGGCCTGAGCTCCTTCTAGCGTAAGAAACTCGAATAAACGATTCTCATCATGCACCGGAACACCCCATTCTTCGTCGTGATACTTCATCATGAGGTCCGTGCTATTTTCTGGCCACGCACAGCGTTGTTGTTTGTCCATGCTGAAAGTATAGTAAAAGTACTGATTTTAATCAGTACTTTTTGAAAGCCTTGACTCTCAGGTGTCTGACTTCTGTGCTATATCTAAACCAGTCAGCCTGATATAATTCTGGCATGAAAAAAGGCTTTACTTATGTAGCGGTTATTGGGGTGGGTGTTTTGCTCACGCTTGCACTGGTGGCTCAGTTTTTTCTTGATGACAGCAGGGAAGATAGCAGTGATGCTGTGGTAGAAACAACCTCACGTGAAGTCGCTACAACCACCCGCGCAGTGGCAGATGAAATTGCGATAGATCAACCTACAGAGATAGCGATGGAGACTGCCGAGCCTACACCAGAGTGTGTTGTCATTGAGGACTTTGCCGGAGGCTCAGCGAAGCTGCCCTGGTTTGCTGTAAACGACGGTGTGATGGGTGGGCTTTCTCAAGGTTCTGTTTCACTTCAGCAGGAAGTACTCGTGCACGCAGGCGTGCTGAATACTAACGGTGGCGGCTTTTCATACGCTGGAGCTCGGTTACCGGCAAATATTTTAGTGGGCTATAATCGGCTCCAAGTTCGGCTAAATACCTTTGGTCGTCAGTACGCCGTGAACTTTGGCGATGCCCGCAACCGAAGGATTTCTCACCAGACACGAATACCAGGCAGTCCTTCGGATTCTTGGCAAGAGGTATTGATTGATTTTGATCAGACCGTACCAACAATTTTTAGTCGTCGAGTAAATAGCGCATCTTTTTCAGCCAGCGCCATAGAAGAGTTAAATTTTATACTCGCTGATGGCATAAATGGTCCATTTAGAATGGAGATAGACTGGATAAAGGCCTGTATATAGCGGGAAAGTAGGTAATTTTTTGCAGAGACTTCTCTTGTAAAATGATTGGTATGTGTCCGTCTCAACCAATGTCGTCACTAGCTGCCTTTTCTAGGCGATTCATTATGGCAACACCAACCCCCTTTTTTGGAAATGTTTCGACGTAGATTACGTCGCAATGAAGAGTGTCCGCTTGGCGTAAGGCGCTGTAGAGGGTAGCGGCAGCTTTAGTGGCATTACTGCTTACTAGTATTGCTATGTTGCTATAGTCCGCCAGTGCGTCTGAGTGGTGAATGATGCAACTTCTTTGGGGGTGTGCCGATAGTGCCGCTTGGAGGTTTTCTCCTTTAGTAAATAAAATCACCCGTGTTTTCGGGGAGTAGTGCGTATATTTCATCCCTGGGGAAGCTGGTTTTTCTGCTTGGTCTGCAGTGCTCACTGGACCGACTACTGCTTCAATCTGTTCCTGTGTGACGCTACCAGGTCGAAGGAGTGCTGGTAGTGCAGTGGTGCAGTCAATCACCGTTGATTCAAGTCCAAACTCAATTACGCCACCATCAAGTAGTAATGGAATGACGCCTCCCAGTTCTTCATACACGTGCTGCGCGGTTGTAGGGCTGACATTGCCCGATTGGTTGGCAGATGGCGCTGCGATTGGTGTGCCAGCTGCAGTGATGAGTTGTATGGCACTAGGATGAGAAGGGAAGCGAATCACGACGGTGTCTAGGCCAGCAGTTGTTTCTGCTGGCACTAGCGGAGACTTGGTAAAAACGATACTTAGTGGACCGGGCCAGAACGCATCAATCAGCTTTTGAGCCAGAGGAGGAATAGAGTCAACCAAGCGTGGTAGTTCAGCTAGGTCAGCAATATGTACAATCAAGGGATTGTCAGCTGGTCGATGTTTCGCTGTAAAAATCTGTAGTACAGCAGCAGGATTCAACGCATTGGCACCCAAGCCATAGACCGTCTCAGTGGGAAAGGCTACTAATTGGCCAGCCCGAATCAAAGTTGCTGCTTGAGCAATCGATTCATTTGAAACATCTAGCACTTCAGTTTTCATGGTTGCATCGTAGTATTATTTACACCAGTGGCGAATGTATACTTGCTGTACTGGTGACTTAATAATGATTAAGCTCTGTTTTTACAGATTGTGACTTTAGTAGAAGCTGGCATGAGTATCATTGTGTAGCAGAGGTATCTCTTGCAAACAAGGTATACTGTAGACATATGGAATCCTTCTATCCCTTCTTTCTGATTGTGTTTTCAGGTGTCTTTTTCTCCATGCTTTCCATTCGGACCCACATTCCCTGGGCGGTGATGCTGATTATTGGTGGTGTGGTGTTTGGACCTAGTGTGCTGGGGATATTATCGATTGATCCAACCATTGATTTTATTGGCCAAATTGGGCTGGTGTTTTTGATGTTTATGGCTGGTCTAGAGACTAAGATATCGCACTTTAAGGAGTTTCAAAAAAATCTGCTCTTCTTGGCCTGTATAAATGGACTTATTCCCTTTATAGTGGGATTTGGACTGGTGCTATTGCTTGGGTACGAACTCATTACGGCTCTTATTGTAGGGGTGATTTTTATTTCTTCTTCAGTAGCGGTAGTGATTCCTACCCTTGAGGTGACTGGCATGCTCAGGACAAAGCTTGGGCAGTCAGTGATTATCACAACGGTCTTGCAGGACATTACGAGTCTGGTCCTGCTCTCGCTGTTGCTCCAGTCGGTTGATCCAGTCACAGAAGTTCCTCTGTATATCTTCTATCCAGTGTTGCTCGGGGTACTCATTGGACTTCGTCTTTTAATCCCCAAGCTCCGGGCTTGGGTCACTTCAGTTACTAAGGATTCCCCAGGACTGTTTCAGCTGGAGTTCAGGTCTACCTTCTTGATACTGATAGGAACGGTGATTGCATTTGAGTTGCTTGGGCTGCACCCGATTGTAGCTGGGTTTTTCTCTGGCTTAGTGTTGGCCGATTCAATTAAAAGTAAGGTTCTTAAAGATAAGATTAAAACCATTAGTTACGGAATATTCATACCCACATTCTTTATTGTGGTTGGGTTGCAGACAGATGTAAGTGTCTTTCAGGATACTGGTACCGTTCTTCTTGTAATGGTGTTGCTTGTTGGTTCATTGGTGGTATCAAAGTATCTAAGTGGCTACGTGGCAGCTAGAATTGTGGGTTTTGATACGCTAGAATCAAAATTCTTTGCGGCCACATCACTGCCGCAACTTTCTACGACACTGGCAACTGCGTTTGTGGCCTTTAGTCTGGGTCTGATAGACCAGACCTTGTTGACATCGCTGGTGGTATTGAGTGTTGTTACTGTGTTGCTCAGTCCAATACTTATCCGACGATACGCCACACGTCTGCAAGCAGAGAAGGAAGATAATAAATAGCTTGGTGCAGAAATATGCACCAAGACCACGTCGGGGCACATGACTTGCACTCTGTTAGAATCTTGCTACTATACTAGTTGCAAACGGTTTGCATTTACACTGTACGACACCTATCTGATGCTGGGGAAGGGCTCGTTGTTGCTCGCGGACAGCATGCACAAGAAGTATCATTTGAGAGTAAAGAGAAACTGTAAAATAAAGTATGAAACTATATCTGTATATTCTGTCCTTCGTTGCTGTCATGGTTTTTGTGCTGCCCCAGTCCGCAGCAGCACAAGGAGTATTTAATCAGGATCAGGGTGTCTGGCATGGCAAGGTGATTGATGTTGTTCGAGACGAGATGCGAATTGTGCCTGGTACCGATACAGAACACTTATACCAAACAATTACCGCCGAAGTGCTCGACGGCCCAAAGGAAGGAGAGATCATAACCATAGAGAATGACTATCTTCAGCTGGATGAGGGTGACAAGTTTTACTTTAGGTACAGTGTGTTTAGAGACGGTTCTGAAGCGTTTGGTGTGCTCCATATCGACCGAAAAGGTTCACTCCTCTTTCTGGCTGGCTTATTTGTGTTTGCCGTGATTGCCTTCGGTGGCTGGCAGGGAGTTCGTTCGCTGTTTGCTCTGGCTGGTAGTTTCTTTGCTATCTTTTATATCTTGATGCCGAGTATTCTTGGTGGCTGGCATCCGGTACTAGTAAGTGTGCTGGTGGCTTCATTTATTCTATTTGCCGCTATCTTCTTTACCCATGGCTTTAATCGAGAATCAGCTGTGGCGTATTTTGGGACCATGATTGCAGTGTTTTTAACCAGTATATTTGCAATATTTTCCGTCCATCTTACTGACTTGTCTGGTTTTTCCTCGGAAGCATCAACCTTTCTTAATTTCAATACCCGTGGATCACTTGATTTTACCGCTCTCCTACTGGGGGCTATCATCATTGGAGTGTTAGGGGTGCTTGACGATATTGCGGTTACGCAAGCTGCGGTTGTTACTGAGTTGTTTAATAGTAATACGTCGCTGAGCCGATTACAGGTGTATCGTAAAGCTCTGCGAGTAGGGCGAGAACATGTGGGTGCTCTAGTAAATACCCTCGTACTTGCGTACGTAGGTGTGTCGCTACCATTGTTACTACAGTTTTACACCGCTTCATCAAGCTTGAGTATGTCTATTAATTCTGAGCTATTTGCGACTGAAATTGTTCGTACGATTGTGGGAAGTGTAGGACTTATTCTGGCAGTTCCAATCGTGACATTTCTGGCAGTGTGCTATCTCAAGGATTACAAGCCAAAACATGGTCACTCACATTCTCATGGACATGGACATGGATAAACTACGGTTATTAAAAGTGCATACGGTATAGTTAGCCCTATACACATATATTCTATGAGTACAATACAAAAGCAAAAACAAAAAATTGAAGCTGAGATACGGGCACTTGAGGAAATGGGTGGGTCGTTTGGAGGTAAAGCAAAGCATGTACGAGACTCTGTCTTTGTACACTTTCCAATTATATTTGCCTTACTTACGACGTTTGGCCTGGTAGCCACCTTTTACGGATTTGAAAAAATAATTGATGAAATTACATTTTTTGCAAATCATCCAATACTGGTCTTGCTGGCAGGTTTGCTCGCGTTAGCAGTAACAGGTAGGTTATATAAAAAATTAAATTAGGTCTACACCACGTGAGGATTTTGGAGAAAATAGATGCTGACTGTATGTGTTAATGAGCCAGCGCTATACAGGTTATTTTTTTTGGGCAACACTGCTTCAGTACCGCCCTAGCTTCGCGCAGTGTTGCCCCAGTGGTCATGACATCATCGATAAGTACAAGATGTTTCCCGGTCAGTTTTGTTGTTGCGGTGGGCTGGTGCTTGATAGAAAAGGCACCACACAGGTTACGCAGTCGTTCTGCACGGGGAAGTGAGGTCTGAGGAGTCGTGTTGTGTGTGCGAATCAGAACATGTTCTTCTAGGGTAGCCATAGGTAGTGTGAGTAGGGCACCGCTGATGATTTCAGTTACCTGGTTGTATCCACGTTGTCGCTGACGTTTTTTTGAAAGTGGTATTGGTATGATGATGTATTCATCTAGAATACTTTTTGCCAGATACGTTGAAAGCACTTCTGAAAGAAGTGATTTTGCTTGGCGATGGTTGTGGAACTTAAGTAAGTGTACTGCGCTACGCACATGAGTGTTTGTATAGGGAAGTAATGAGTATACTCCATCAGTAATCTGTACTTTCATGCTGTCTACAAAATCTATCGGTACCACACTCATAATATTTTGCTCATCTTCTGACGGAGGAAATAGGTACTGCAACATATTTTTGTAATCCAGTTTCATTTCTTTTAGTATACGTGACTCTAATGCTATAATTATGCCAAATATGGCACTAAACTTCAAAAAATTCTTCTCTTCTCTTGCACCGAAAACACTAGTTACTCACAAGCATGTGGTCGGTATTGATTTTGGTTCGTCGTCAGTCAAAGTTGTTGAGCTCATCCAGAGAGAAGATGTGCTAACGCTTAAAACATATGGAGAGTTGCAGCTGGGTCCATATACTGGGCAAGGTCTTGGAAGTGTGACTCGGTTGGAGGCTCCACAAAAAATGGAAGCACTAGTAGATGTTCTTCGTGAGTCAAAAGTGACGGCAACTACTGGGGTGATGACGTTGCAGCTGTCTACCAGTTTTGTCACTGTGTTTTCAGTGAACGCCAAGCCTGATGAAGATATTGGTCCACGGGTGAATGTGGAGGCACGAAAGTATATACCGGTACCAATGACAGATGTAAGTATGGACTGGAGCGAGCTTCCTCCATTAGGTGAGGTGACATCATCTGTTCGGGAAGTACTCGTAGTTGCTGTGCAAAATGATGCATATACAGATACTAAGAATCTTTTGCATGCTATACATATGGACTCGCAGCCTACTGAGATTGAAATTTTTAGCACGCTTCGTGCAACCGCTTCGGTGGAAGATACATCAGTTGCAGTAATTGATCTGGGTGCTCAAACCAGTAAGTTATACATTTCTCATAACGGTATGGTACGCAAGATTCATCGAGTATTTATGGGTGGGGCGCAGGCTACTGAACGAATTTCAAAAGTGCTGAATGTATCGTTTGAAGAAGCTGAGAATCATAAGCGTAACTACACGGATACTGATGAGCATGCAGTACAAATAAAGAAAGAGGTAGTGGGTACCTTTGAGCGCCCACTGCAAGAATTTAAACGTGTGCTCAATCAGTATGAGTTACGAAGTGGTGCACCTGTTTCACGGATTGTTATTACGGGAGGCTCAGCTTCGTTTGGTGATATGCAAACATACGTTAACTACATGCTCGATAGAACTGTAGAGCGTGCAAATCCATTTAATAAAGTTGCCTATCCAGCCTTTATGGAGGATATGCTCGCAGATATTGCACCAACTTTTTCAGTAGCACTAGGGGCCGCACTGCGACCGTTTGAGATACCTGGGTAGCTGTCCACAGATGTTGCAAAAAAATTGTTTCATTGCACGGTATAATAATAAATATGGAAAAAAATCAAGGAACCTCGTTCATTCCAAAAAGCCCAGTACGGGCCTCTAGTAAGCCAAAAGGTATTCGTAAGGTATACATTCTTACATACGTAACATACGTATTTTTCTTCGGAACCCTGCTTGCAGCCGCACTTGTGTTTGGATATGGATTTAGTGTGAACGCACAGTTAAATTCTGAGAAGAGCAGCCTTCTGGCTGAGCGTGATTCATTTAATCAAGCAGATATGGAACGTGTTCAAGAGCTAGATTCACGAATGAAATTTGCAGCTAGTGTACTAGATAGACAAGTTTCATTGTCAAGCCTTTTACAGATGCTGGAAACAAAAACAGTCAGTTCAGCTCATATTTATGGGCTTGAGTATACAAAAGAGATTGATGGTTCGCTAAAATTAGCACTGCAAGTACGAAGTGAAAATTTCAATGATGCGCTGTTTCAGCGAGAAGAGTTCTTCAGTGACCCGGTCCTGTCAGGAGCAACAATTTCAGACATTAACTTTGCGCGCTCAGAATCAGAGGGAGAGATAAGTTTCCAGCGACAAGAAGTTAATTTTGTAGTAGCAAAGACACTGTCTGTTTCAGACATACCCTATACAGTTGATATGATTCCTGATGTAGTCGGCTCAACGGAAAACGCAGATACATTTTCTTTGGAAGTAGATTCTGCACTCTTGGTAGATTTGCAACAGCCAGAAGTGGAAGTGTCAGAGGGTATTAACGAGTAACAAGTACACCATGGGATATAAATCAATCACACAAATAGTACTTTTCATTACATCGATAGTAATTATCGTTGTATATATTCAGCCATCATTTCTAACTATTAGAGATACACAAGATGAGATATTTGTGTATTCTGATGCCGTAGCGAAAGCATCTGAACTTAATGTACAGCTATCGAGATTAGTGAGTGAGGAGCAGTCTTTTAGGGATTCTGATATGAATGCACTTAGTGAGTACATTCCATCAAGTATGGATGTAATGGCGGTAATGGCTGATGTTACTGCAATTGCTAAGGTAAGTGGTGTGAGCATAACAGAGTTAGTGGCTGAGGAGTCTCAGTTACCTGATGAAGCTATTGTATTTGCCGGCGAGATTATTCCGTCTGGTAACACGCTCCATTTAGACCTTAGTCTCTCGGTATCTGCAACGTATGATTCATTTAAGGTGCTGCTTAGGTCTTTTGAAAAAAATAAGTACCCACTTGAAGTTATGTCCTTCACACTTGGTGAGTCTACTCGGCAGGAAGGGGACCTTGTCACTTCAGCTGATGACATTACAGGGACGTATGACCTCGTACTACGAACCTATTCTTATTCAGATATAAGTAATTAATAGTATAGTTATGAATTCAACACTACAAAATATTTTGATTATACTGGGAATTGTCGCGATAGGTGCTCTTGGGTATTATCTTTTTATACAAAACAATGATATCTCTTTACAAAATTCAGAGATTGATAATCAGGCAGCAGTAGAAACATCTGTCTTCCTACAAAGACTTAACGAGCTGAAGCTTGTCAGATTTGATGGAGCTATATTTGCCGATGCACGATTTATGTCACTAGTAGATTCAACTGCAGTTGTGGTACCAGTTCCTGTAGGGAGAAGTAATCCTTTTGTAGAAAGTAACTAAATGTAATGGAAATACTTGAACAATTAATTGCAGCTGGAAACTTAACCCAGGAACAAAAATCTGAAGTTGAAGTATCTGTTGCAGAGAAAGGTGTTTCGTATGAAGATGCGCTACTACAAGCTGGTGTACCTAGTAGTGTTGTGCGTACGGCATTTGCAACACTGTATGGTGTGGAGCCGTTAGTCTTAACAGAAAATGACATCATTGCCGAGCAAGCCTTAGCATATATTCCAGAAGAATCAGCCCGTCATTACAGAGTGATTCCTATAAAGATTGAACAGGGCGTTCTTGTTGTTGCAGCAAATGATCCTGAAAATCTTCAGCTACGCGAAGCGTTGAACTTTATAAGTTCTAAGCATAACGTTCCGTTCAAGTTTGTGTTTATGCTCAATACAGATATTGAGAAAATATTGGATGTGTATGATTCCTTGTCTGGTGACGTAGGTGAGGCGCTTGGTTCCTTTGTGGATGGTGCTGATAAAGATCCACAAGGTGACAAAAAGGAAGACGCTAAAAAAGTATCTCAAGAAGACCTTTCAAAACTTAAGGAAGATGCCCCTGTTACTAAAATTGTGGCAACTATTTTACGATATGCTGTTGACGGAGGTGCTTCGGATGTGCACATTGAACCCACTGGTGGAAAGGTCATGGTACGTTTCCGAGTGGATGGGGAACTTTCGAAAAGTCTTGAGCTACCAAAAAATGTCCAGTCAGCGGTAGTGGCGCGAGTAAAAATTCTGTCTTCGATGCGTTTAGATGAAAAACGTAAGCCACAAGATGGTCGGTTTAGTGCAACATTTGATGGTCACAAAATTGATTTTCGAGTTTCTTTATTGCCAACTAACCATGGAGAAAAGGTAGTGATGCGTATTTTGGATACTGATCGTGGCGTAAGTTCGCTTGAGGACACTGGGATTTCTAAACACAATCTAGAGGTTATTCAGCGCATGGTGAAAGAACCATACGGTATCATTCTCATTTCAGGACCAACTGGCTCTGGTAAATCGACCACCTTGTATGCGATGCTCTCTGAGGTTGATAAGCTATCTAAAAATGTACTTTCCTTAGAAGATCCGGTTGAATATAATATCGATAATGTAAGTCAGTCACAGGTGCGTCCAGAAATTGGGTACACCTTTGCAGCAGGTTTGCGCTCAGCGCTTCGTCAGGATCCAGACATAATTATGGTTGGTGAGATTCGTGATAAAGAAACTGCTCAGCTTGCTATCCAAGCTGCGCTTACTGGGCACCTTGTGCTCTCGACAATTCACACCAATAACGCAATTGGGGTTATTCCAAGGCTGATTGACATGGGGGTGGATCCATATCTTATTGCACCAACCTTAAAGCTGGCTATCGCACAACGTCTCTCACGTAGACTGTGTCCTAATACCGGTAAAGAAATGGATGTTGCAGGAGGGGTGCAAATGATGATTGATAACGCCTTTGAGACGCTTCCAGAGAAGTATAGAGACCGTATCCCGACATCAAAAACTATGATGCACCCTGAGCCTTCGGCGGGGTGTGCATCAGGTACAAAAGGACGGGTTGCCGTTATGGAAGTATTTGAGGTTAATGAAACTGTACAAGAACTTATTCTTAAAGGAGGATCTGAGGAGGAGATGTTTAACGCTGCCCGTAAGACGGGATTTACGTCAATGAAAGAGGATGCAATTATGAAGGCACTTAATCATGTTATCTCCTATGAAGAGATGAATGCATTTGGTACTAAAGTGAGTATCACTGATGAGCCTGACGTGGACACCAGTGCTGTTCCTTCAGAAGTTCCTGATGAACAAATTATACAGGAAGATGATGTAAAAGAGGCTGAGACAGTAGTGACGGAAGATGATTTACGCTTTTAGCACTATATACAGGCAACACGTTCATTCTGCATATGGAGTATAGCGACCTATTTGGATACCTGTATATAACTTAATTGAAGGAATAGATGTGTGACGTATACTACGTATATTGATACATACAGGTATCGTGCTATGTGTGTCGAGGATTATAAATCGCTACTTTAATTACAATGAAAATTCTACTTGTTGATGACGATGCGTTCTTGCGTGATATGTACGCCACAAAATTTACTGAAAGTGGTGATGTGGTGGAAATTGCGCATGATGGTGCCCAAGCGCTTTCCATGCTCACTGAGCAAACCTTCGATGTTGTAGTTATGGATATGGTGATGCCCGGCATGTCAGGCCTTGAGTTACTTACGGCAATTCATTCCAACACGTCAATAAAGAAATGTAAGTATATAGTACTCTCTAACCAAGGGGAGCAGACTGATATACAAGCAGCGGTAGATGCAGGGGCAGACGGGTATATTATTAAAGCGGATTCCATCCCAAGTGAAGTGGTGGCCAAAGTGCATAGTATAGTTACATAGATTATGTCATCAGTTGATTACAAAAGAGAACTTAAAGATTTAGTTGAGGTGGTTGTGTCAGAAAATGGTTCTGACCTCCATTTCTCTGTGGGAGCTCATCCTATGGTACGTGTAGCGGGGGCACTAGTCCCGTTGGTTAAGAAACCAATTCTTACCGACCAGGACCTTGAGGGGTTTGCACAGGTACTAATGAGTACTGCAAAATTTGAAGAATATAAAGTAGAGTTTGAAGCTGACTTTTCATACGCACATGCAGATGGGGTTCGTTTTCGAGGAAATAGCTTTTTCCAAAGTGGGTCAATGGCAGTTGCACTACGGCTTATTCCAAATAAAATTCGTTCTATTGCAGAACTAGGTCTGCCACCAATCCTAGAAAGTTTTGTGCAGCGCCCCCAAGGATTTTTCTTATGTGTGGGGCCAGTCGGTCAGGGTAAATCTACAACCCTTGCTGCAATGGTGGAATATATTAATGAAAACAGAGCTGAGCATATTGTTACCATTGAAGATCCTATTGAATATATTTACGATGCTAAAAAATCATTAATTGACCAACGTGAGGTTGGTGTAGACTCAAAGAGTTTTGAACGAGCAATGAACTCTGTCTTTCGACAAGATGTAGATGTGATTCTGGTTGGGGAGATGCGTAACTCAGAAACAATTAGTACTGCAGTAACTGCTGCTGAGACTGGTCACTTAGTTCTGTCGACACTACACACCAACAGTGCTGCACAAACCATCGATCGTATTATCGATGCCTTTCCACCAGGTCAGCAAGATCAGATTCGGATACAGCTGGCTGGTTCATTGGCTGGTATTTTCTCTCAGAGACTGGTACCTCGTATTTCAGGTGGACTGGTACCAGCGTATGAGTTACTGCTAAATAATGGTGCTGTAGCAAACTTAATTCGTGAGGGGCGTTCACACGAAATACAGACAGTTATTGAGACTGGCCTTGAACATGGAATGATTGATATGAATCGTTCTCTGGCTGAGCTCGTTAAGCGGGGTGAGATAACAGTCGAAAATGCTTTTGCCTATTCAAATAATCCAAAAGGATTAGAGCGGCTCATGTAATAAAATAAGGAGCTATAACGACTATATTTTATTATCCACCTAACTTTTCTACACATTTGTAACTATTGTGATTGTCGAGGTATTGTATAATAAAGTGAGTTATAAATATCTATATAAAAAAGCTGGGCGGATGATGTTTTAGTAAGCTCACTTCGTTCACTAACTAAAAAACCATGTTATTCAACTATAAAGCTATTGATCAACACAACACCTCTCGCGAGGGGGTTGTTGAGGCTGCAAATGTGGACGCTGCAATCTCACGGGTGCAAAAAGAGGGATATACTATTATTTCTATAGATCCAGTTGAAGAAAAGAATAGTATTTTGGATATTGAGTTTAACTGGTTCAATAGAATTTCCCATAAAGAGATTGTGATTCTTTCTAGGCAGATTTCTACATTGTTTGATGCGCAGGTTTCAGCCCTGAGAATCTTTAGGCTCCTGGCTTCTGAATCAGAAAATACACAGGTGCGAGACGTCCTTAATGCAATTTCAGATGATTTACAAGCAGGAAGTTCTATCTCACGCTCATTAGCTGCACACCCAGACGTTTTCTCGCCGTTTTATATTAATATGGTGCGCTCAGGCGAAGAATCTGGTTCGTTAGAAAAGTCATTTGCGTATCTGGCTGACTATCTTGATCGACAGTATCAAATAGTAAGTAAGGTGAAGGGGGCAATGATTTATCCGGCATTTGTAATCGGAACATTCTTTGCGGTGATGGGACTTATGCTCACAATGGTGATTCCTCGTATTGCACAGATTTTGACTGACTCTGGCCAAGAATTACCAATATACACCAAGATAGTAATTGGAATGTCGAGCTTTCTTACAAACTATATTGGACTTATTTTTATAGTCGCTGCACTGGGAGGTTTTGGATTCTGGAAGTTTGCCCAGACAGAAGTAGGGAAGCGTTCAATTGACGAACTTAAGATATCCATTCCTTTCTTGGGAGACCTCAATCGAAAGTTGTATCTTACTCGTATTTGTGACAACCTCTCGACAATGCTTACTAGTGGTATTTCTATGGTGCAATCACTTGAGGTGACAGCTGATGTGGTAGACAATAAAGTCTATAAGGAAATCCTGGAGTATACGATTCTTGAGGTAAAAGGGGGGCGCTCATTTGCCGATACGCTCTCTGAATTCCCAGAGATTCCAGGAGTGCTCGCACAGATGGCAAAAGTGGGTGAAGAGACAGGAAATCTAGGTGAGATACTCGAAACCCTGTCTGTGTTTTATCGACGTGAAGTAGATACTGCAGTAGACACACTCATTAGTCTAATTGAGCCAGTTATGATTGTGCTGCTCGGACTTGGGGTGGGGACGTTGTTGGCTTCGGTGCTTATGCCAATTTACAACCTCACCAACACAATCTAGCTACATGAGCGAACTACTGCGTTGTCCTGCAGAAAATTATTCTTCAATGTACTGTACGTACACCTCTAAAAAATTTCTTTGCACGCCTGGTATTTCACCTCATGTAGCTAGATTGCTCACTCAGACCTTTTTCTTGCTTGCTTTGCCACTCATCCAATTCTGGTTACATGGTGATAAAACCTAAATCTGGAGAGGCTACTGCGTTGTCCTGCAGAAAATTATTCTTCAATGTACTGTACGTACACCTCTAAATAATTTCTTTGCACGCCTGGTATTTCACCTCATGTAGCTAGATTGTTGCAACCAGATTCATGAATGAATGCTGGTGTTGTCCACACGTGGAAGCCTCTAGTGGGGAAAACAAACGTATACTAAGTGGAGTCCACCACAACGTGGAGTTACGCTTGTTTACACTGAGTCATACAGCTAATGACTGAACGCAAAGGAACGTGATTATAAATTATAAATTATAAATTTCATTAGTATGAAACAAAAACTAAACAAAGGATTCACGCTCATTGAGCTTTTGGTTGTAATTGCAATCATCGGAATTCTTGCGTCTGTAGTACTGGCGTCTTTGAATACAGCCCGATCTAAGGGGGCGGACGCAGCCATTAAATCGAGTATTAATAACGCTCGAGCGCAAGCTGAGCTGTATTATGATGATAACTCTAATTCGTATGCAACTGTGTGTACTTCAACTAGTCCTCAGGGTATCGGTGCAATGCATGATGGAGCGGCAGATGCAGCAGGAGGAGTAGGGAATGTTGCCTGTAGTTCAAGTGCTACAGCATGGGCACTAAAGGCTCGACTGGTAGATAATACTGGTGAGTATTATTGTGTGGACAGTACTGGTGGTGCTGATACTGTTACCGCAACCTGGAGTGATACTGGTGTAACTGTGTGTCCCTAGTAGCTAGAAAAAACATATACACAAAAAAAACTCCTACGGGAGTTTTTTTTGTGTATAGCAGACAATTTTCCTTTCTAGGTGGTATATAATTGAACCATGAGATACACCAAAGGATTTACTCTTATCGAGATACTCATGGTAATTACCATTATCGGCATCCTTGCGTCTGTAGTGCTGGCGTCTTTGAATATTGCGCGAAACAAAAGTGCTGATGCATTAATCATTCAGACAGTAACAAATATGCGCGCTGAAGCTGAGCTTTTTTATGATGATAGTGGAAGTTATTTGGATATGTGTGATGCTGCAACTATACTCGGAGCACTAGACCGAGTAAGCTCCACCAATGGTGGAGTGGTCACCTGTGTAGACGGAGGTGATGTCTCAGAAAAGTGGGCGATTGAAGCACGGCTGGTTGTGTCTACTGATGAGTACTATTGTGTTGATAATAGTGGTGTATCTGAGACATATGTAGGCTCTACAGTGAGTTCAAGCTCAGGATCAGAAGATGGAGTGTGTGGACCGTAACAAGATATAAACATTTTGTGAAAAGTAAGTCCTGTACGCAAAGAGGGTAGCGTATACTTACATATAATATGTATATGATTACACTACTTGAGATGTTGCCTGTGTGGTATCAATATTCGCTTGTCCTACTCTTAGGACTAGTTATTGGGAGTTTTCTAAACGTAGTAATCTACCGCTATCATACTGGAAAATCGCTATCGGGACATTCACACTGCTTATCATGTGGTCATACCTTGCGGTGGTATGAGCTCTTTCCACTGGTGTCATACGTATGTTTGTTAGGCAGATGTCGTTCATGTGGTTGCACTATTCCGTTGCGATATTTCTTGGTTGAAATAAGTACAGCAGCATTATTTCTTCTTCTGTATATGTCTCTATCACTGAGCCTACTGTTCTTGTTTTCTATGGTACTTGTGTCTATTTTGATGATTGTTGCAGTGTATGACATCTATCATATGGTGATTCCTGATGAGTTGGTGGTTGCAACGAGTGTACTTGCTGGAGGCTATATGTTTTTGCAGTATGGCCTCGTGTGGGATATGGCAGTAGTTATCTCGCATGCAGGAGCAGCCCTGGGGGCATTTCTATTTTATGGTGGCTTGTGGTTTGTCTCAAAAGGAAAATGGATTGGATTTGGTGATGCAAAGTTGGCTATTCCACTAGGATTCATTCTCGGTGCCCCAGCAGTATTTACCTTCATTGTCTTTTCATTTTGGATAGGGGCTATTGTAAGTATAGCAATCATAGTAATTCCAGCGGTATATCAGGTGGTTGCAGCATATTGTGCATCGTACTCAGTAGTACAGTATGCAAAATATTTCACCATGAAGAGTCAGGTGCCGTTCGCACCCTTTATGATTGCAGCGTTCCTAGTAGTGTATATCTATCGCCTTGATGTACTAGACCTAATGACCACCTTCATGTAGGTATGCGTTTATTTTTAAGAAAACACAAACAAAATATACAGCCTACTCAATTAGGTTTTTCGCTAATTGAGCTGATGGTTACTATTACTATCGTTACTCTGATTACAGGAATTGTTATGGTACGGTATTCTTCATTTAATAGCGTAGTGTTACTGAAGTCACAGTCCTATGAACTTGCGCTTGATATCCGCACCGCGCAAGTCTATGGTGTAAACGCAAAAGGTGCCTCTGCTTCATTTCGTGGAGCATATGGAATATATTTTGACATTGGAAATCCTAATCAGTATATTCTTTTTAAAGATGCTGATGGTGACCGTGAGTATGATGTTGGTGAGAATGTTGGAGATACCTATACAATCGATGCTCGATTTCAGATTACTTCTATCTGTATCACACCAGCGAACTGTAACGTGAGTCGGGCATCGATAGCATTCCAACGTCCCGATTTTGATGCATATATCTCGACCAATATTGCCTCTGGCGCCACTCAGATGCGTATCACTATTTCTTCTTTGAGTAACAGCGCGTTTTCTCGTGAAGTAGTCGTGTATTCAAGTGGTCAAATATCTGTACAATAATATGTTTTTAAAAATTCCAAAAACGAATACTGATATAGTACAAAAAAGTATGGGCTTTACTCTGGTAGAGGTCTTGGTGTCGATGTCACTTTTTACGATTGTGGTGACTATGTCAATGGGGACGCTCCTAGTTCTTATTGATGCAAATGCGAAGCAACAAAACATCCAAACGGCGATGACGAATCTTTCTTTTGCTTTGGATAGTATGACGCGTGAAATTCGTACCGGGTACTCATACCAGTGTGGGGGTACTCTCACGAGGGACAGCGGTGTTGTGGTTCCTCGGGATTGTTCAGCAGGAGGTTCAGAATTTGCTTTTACAGAAACTGGTGGTAGCCTCACAGCTGGTACAGGAAGTAGTCGTATTGCCTACCGTTTTAATAGTGCAGCTAAATCTATTGAACGTCGCTTAGGCAATACTACTACTTGGCAAAGAATGACTGCACCTGAGGTTGTGGTGGACAGTCTCGAGTTTATAGTGACTGATTCACGAGCCTATTCTGATAATGGCAACATGAAGTCTCCTACGGTTACAATCTTTCTGTCAGGGACTGCCGGAAATGTTGTTGGATTAGACAGTGCTTTTGAGATACAGACTACCGTAACGCAGCAACTTTTAGATTTGTAATATGACTATATATAGATATAAAAAAGGATATTCGTTAATAGAGGTGCTGGTTGCTATTTCTATTTTACTCATAGCCCTGGTAGGTCCTATGACGATTGCAGCTAAAGGTATCCAAAGCTCAATCTTTGTACGTGAACAGACCATCGCCACGTCGCTTGCTCAAGAAGGTATTGAAGCATTTATAGCTGCACGCAATGATGCAGCTCTGCAGGCGTTTGGTGCAGGTAATTTGTCCAGCGCAAGTTGGGCTTGGGCCACTAATGGTACACGCAGTGCCGGGGTGAGTAGATGTTTTAGTACCAATGGATGTAATATTGAGTATGCTACGACTAACCCGCTTGATAATTCCAAGGCATGCAGTAATGCAACTGGTGGAGGTTGTGAGCTACGCTTTGATAGTTCTGCAGCTAGGGCGCGGTACTCATTTAGTGGTGATGCTACACCCTACAGACGAGCAATTAGAGTTACTAGTACTTCGCCAGCAACGGGGATAGAGATTGAATCAACGGTGTACTGGGGAGCTAATTTATTTGGTGGCGCAGAGCAGAGCATAACTCTTACTGGAGCTATATATAATGCCTATGAATAAATTACACCATACTACTAATACAGGATTTGCGCTGCTACTGGCAATTATTATAGCGAGTATTGCACTTTCTATCGGGTTGTCTATGTTGCACATTACCCTGAAACAACTCTCTTTAGGTACTACGACAAAAGGTTCTGAGATTGCGTTTCAGGCTGCAAATGCTGGAATGGAATGCCTACGGTATGTCCGCAATGATCAGTCTGATGAAATGTTTGCTGGTAGTTCTTTACAGGTTGGCTGTCTGGGAGGCAGTTTTGGCATAGCGAACTCTGGTGGGAGCGCGCAGCATAGAATCTACCGTGATGAGACAATTGACTGGAGACCATCTGGAGGTGATGCCTTGTGTGTTGATATGGAAATCCACTTACTTATTGCAGATGGCGGTGATATTACGTATCTTTTTCCTGGTGGGAGTACTAAAACATGTGACAGTGGCGATGTGTGCACATTTGGTTTTGTCCGAGGGTATAATCGCAGTTGTAGTGATATCGGGAGCAATAGCGTGTTTACCGTTCAGCGTGAACTGACGGTTGAATTTTAATGTATATACTCTTATCCGGCGTTGTAAATACCAGTGATTGTTTGTAGTATAGAGTGACCTATACCTATATATGAATGCATCGAAAGAAGTCATTGAGCGATACAAACAGCTGCAGCATACCGTCGAAGAATATCGACGTGCTTTTCACGTTGAAAACAAAGAAAAAATTTCACCAGAAGCCTTAGATTCTCTTAAGGAGGAACTGGTACAAATAGAGAAAAAACATCCTGAGCTTATAACTCCTGATTCTCCAACCCAGCGTGTAGCCGGCGCAGCATTAGCAAAATTTAAAAAAGTAACCCATGCGGTGCCCCAATGGTCGCTGAATGATGCCTTTACTGCGGAAGACCTCATAGAGTTTGATGCGCGAGTAAGAAGAATGCTACAAAAAGAATATGGAGAGGATATACAGCCAGCATACACCTGTGAACTAAAGATTGATGGTTTGCACGTAGTGCTTGAGTATGTTGATGGAGTGCTTGTGACAGCTGCCACTCGTGGAGATGGTGTTGTGGGTGAAGATGTAACACATAATGTGCGTACTATTAAATCAGTTCCGTTGCGACTGAACGAGTCTGTGTCACTTATTGCTGAAGGAGAGATCTGGCTGTCTCGCCAGCAGCTTGAAATAATAAATACTACTCGTCGAAAAAATAATGAAAGTGAGTATGCAAACCCACGTAACCTGGCTGCGGGAACAATTCGCCAGCTAGATCCGAAGGTAGCAGCAGAAAGAAAGCTTGATACGTTCATCTACGACATTTCCCTGGGCGAAGAGAATGCGTCACAGCATGATGAGCTTGAGCGATTGCACACCCTTGGTTTTAAAGTGAACAAGGAACATGCAGTATGTAACACTATTACTGAGGTTATTTCTTTTTGGGAGAAGTGGCACGAGAAAAAAGATAAACAGCCATATGTGATTGATGGCGTCGTAGTGAAGGTAAATGACGTGGAGTATCAAAATGCCCTTGGGTACACTGGAAAAGGTCCTCGATTTTCTATCGCAGTTAAGTTTCCAGCTGAACAAGCAACGACGGTGGTGGAAGATATTCAACTTCAGGTAGGACGTACCGGTGCAGTCACGCCAGTAGCACACCTGCGACCAGTGCTCATTGACGGCTCAACGGTAGGGCGAGCCACGTTACATAATGAAGATGAGATTACACGACTCGATGTACGCATTGGCGACACAATTGTGCTTGAAAAAGCGGGGGATATTATCCCAAAGGTGATGTCGGTGATTACGGAGCTACGACCAACAGGAACAGTGCCATACGTATTTCCAAAGACGGTGCTTGGATGTGGTGGAGATGGAAATATAGAACGAGTTCCTGGTGAATCAGCGTATCGTTGTGTGACACTTGACTCTGACTATCTGCATCGAAAGCGTCTGTATCACTTTGTTGCAAAAGGTTCACTCAATGTTGATGGCGTGGGCCCTAAGATTATTGATGTACTGATGGACCATGAAAAAATAAATACCTATCACGATCTGTTTGAACTTGAAGTGGGAGATATCGAAAATTTACCAGGGCTAAAAACAAAATCTGCAGAAAATATTATTGCTGCACTTAGTGCGGTACGGTATCCACCTATAGAAAAATATCTAGTAGCTCTATCAATTGATCATGTTGGAGAAGAGATGGCTCGCCTGATTATGTCTGCATTCCCTGATATACAGGCGCTACAAAAGGCTACTGTGTCGGACTTAGAAGACATTAAAGGGGTAGGAGAAAAAGTTGCTCAGTCAGTGGTTACATGGATGCATACTAGTGTGAACATTGAAACGTTAGAGAAGTTACGTGCATATATTCAGCCTACGGGGTATAGAGTTGCTACTGGTACTTCGCGTTTCTATGGAAAAACCTTTGTGTTCACCGGAACACTTCCGACGCTTGGACGTGAAGAAGCTAAAGATATGGCTCGTGCACAGGGGGGGCAGATATCAAATAGTGTTTCAAAAAGTACTGACTTTGTTGTAGTAGGTGAACAGGCCGGTTCAAAAGAACTAAAGGCAAATGAGCTAGGGGTAGCAACGCTGACTGAAGAAGCATTTCTTCAGATGCTTTCATAAGCGTGCTTGATTATGCTATGATTCCAGCATGAATAAAGATGATATCCTGCATTTAGGGGAGCTTGCACGTATACGTATTTCAGACCAAGAAGCTGAATCACTGAGTACTGATATAGACGCTGTATTGGCGTATGTCAGTGTTGTAAATGAGATTACGGCAGAAGAGGGAATGACGAAAAAAGTAGGTGCAGTCTACAATGTCTTTCGTGAGGACAAAGTCACGGTAGAACCAGGAAGTCATACCCAAGCCCTTATGGCTGAAGCTCCTCATGTCAAAAAAGACCGATTGATGGTTAAGAAGATTTTAAATACTGACTAGTTATGACTATTACAGAACTACGTACCAAATTTGTATCTGGTGAATACACACCTGAAGCTGCAGTAGCCCAAAGTCTGGCGGTTATTGCAGAAAAAGATGTAGATATCCATGCGTTTCTTGCTGTCTATGAAGATGCACAGCAGGAGGCTGTAGCAGCAACAGCCCAGTATGCAAAAGAAGGTGCGGATGCTCCTGTGCTGCTAGGTGTGCCCGTAGCAATTAAGAACAATATTTTGATTAAAGGCAGGAAGGCGACTGCTGGTTCAAAAATTCTTGAACACTATACCGCAACGTATGACGCTACCATTATCACTCGCCTAAAAGAGGCAGGAGCTATTATAGTTGGTTCGACAAATATGGATGAGTTCGCAATGGGGTCTTCAACTGAAAATTCAGCCTTTGGTCCAACAAAGAATCCTGTAGATACCGCCCGCGTACCTGGTGGTTCTTCAGGTGGGTCAGCTGCAGCAGTTGCTATGGGGGCGGTCACTGTGGCTATTGGGACTGATACTGGGGGTTCTATTCGTCAGCCAGCGAGCTATTGTGGACTGGTAGGATTCAAGCCTACATATGGTGCTGTCTCACGTTCGGGGCTGATGGCTATGGGTTCATCATTCGACCAAGCTGGTCCACTTACGACGTCAGTTGCTGATGCACAGTTGGTGCATAGTGTGATGGCAGGGAAGGATGTAATGGATGCAACGACTATTGGCGATGACACCTATCCAGAGGTTCCAGTACGAGAAACATATACGATTGGTATCCCACGAAGCTTCCTTAAGGAAGGTGTGGATGTGGATGTGATGGAAGTATTTGAAACACACGTAGCAGAGCTTATAGCAGCAGGACACACGGTTGTTGATATTGATCTACCACTGTTTGAAAAAGGTCTCGCAGCCTACTATGTTTCAATGCCTGCAGAAGTGTCTTCTAATTTGGCACGGTATGATGGTATGCGGTATGGACTTAGTGTAGAAGGAGAGACACTCCTTGATGTGTATGAGAAAAGTCGAGGTGATGGGTTTGGTGACGAAGTAAAGCGTCGTATCCTGCTTGGTACGTATGTACTCTCCTCCGGTTACTATGATGCATATTATGGGAAAGCCGAAGCAGCTCGAGAACTTATGCGTGAAGAACTAGCTACTGTTTTTACAGCGGTAGATATTGTGCTGACACCCTCCGCCCCTACTCCCGCGTACCTTGCAGGATCACTTACGGATCCAGTTTCAATATACAAGCAAGATATTTTTACCGTACCAGTTAACCTAACAGGAGTGCCTGCAATCTCTATTCCAGGCGGCACTGTAGAACGTGACGGTAAAGATCTTCCCGTTGGTGTACAATATATAGCACCACACGGTGGTGATGACCGCCTCTTTGATCTCGGTATTAAGATGTACGATTCAAAGATGTAAGGTATTCTCTGCATATCAAGCTAGTACAGTTTGTTGCAAAAAAGATATACAAGACAGGGTTATTCTTGTCGACCACAGTGCATTAAAGTTTTTTACATACATATGACACCTGAAGATAATGACATTGTATATACCCAGTATGGACCTAATCTCTTAGGTTTTTTTCAGAGAGTATTGGAGTCAATAACGGGAGGTACCACTAGTTATGATTCGATAGTCACATTTCTATCTTCAGCTTGGAGTATATACTCTATTATTGCTTTTATTCTGTCAGCGCTGTTTATTTATGGGATTATTTATTCATATATACGTCTCAATCAGCTGAACGAAATAGATGCAGCCAACCTAGCTGCCGCTGAAAAGATCTGGAAAGAGTTGCACGGTGAACTGAAAGAAAACAGACGGTGGTCTGAGATTCAAAAACATTTAGATTCAGGTACTCCAAGTGACTGGAAGCTGGCAATTATTGAGTCTGATATTATTCTTGGAGAAGCCCTACACGAAGCTGGGTATGCTGGGCACAGTATCGGGGATCAGCTAAAGAGTGCTACAGCTTCCAGCTTTAGCACACTGCAAGATGCTTGGGATGCACACCGTATTCGTAATCGAATCGCACACGAAGGGGCCGATTTTGTACTGACGCAACTGTCTGCTAAAGAAGCGGTTGTTAAATATAAGCGGGTGTTTACTGAGTTTGGGGTGATTTAAAGAGTCTGTTGTGTGGAGCACGTCCAATGTGTACGAGTACACACTCTCTCGTGTAATAAGAAAATACACCCTATTGGGTGTATTTTCTTAAACGTGTTGCGGGACCCGGACTCGAACCGGGGTCTGGAGGTTATGAGCCTCCCGAGGTACCACTCCTCCATCCCGCTATATGTGGTCTATTGATCTGTATTGCACGTGAGTCACCCAATCGAGGTACCACTCCTCCATCCTGTAGTGTGGTATAAAACGCTATTGGTTTATGGGTGGCAGTGTAACATTCATTTTGTTGCCTGTCTAGATTGTTCCATGCAAGAGAACTCTTCGCAGGAAGGGTTATTTGTGATATAAATATGCGTATATGCAATGTGTAATTTTAGCTGCAGGAAAGGGGACACGTCTGCTGCCGCTGACGGAAAATTGTCCAAAGCCATTGGTAGAAGTTGGAGGTAAAACACTGCTCGACCATATCGTTGGTGCACTCCCAAGCTCAGTTGATGAGCTTATTATTGTTACTGGGTACCTGGGCGAAATGATTGAAGCCTACTGTGGAACAGAATTCCATGGTAGAAAGGTAACCTACGTTACACAGACAGAACAGAATGGTACAGCTACAGCGTTATGGTTGTGTAAAGATCTCATTAAAGGTCGGTTCCTCTTTTTGTTTGCTGATGATATTCATGGAAAGGATGATCTAGCACGAGCAACTTCATACAGTCGCTCATTGCTGGTTGCTTCCGTCGATACGCCAGAAAAATTCGGCATCGTCGTGCGTAAGCCAGATGGAACGATTGACCAAATGATTGAAAAGCCAAAACATGCACCTTCTAACTGTGCTAGCACTGGGGCAATGGTACTTGATACAAACATTTTTAAATTTGAACCAGAAACAGAGGTAAAAGGAGAGTTCTATCTCACTGAAGTTATTGAACGGTATGCAAAAGAATACCCAGTTGCAGTGGTTGAGCAAAATACCTGGATTCCAATTGCAACTGTTGAAGATGTTGAAAAAGCTAATGCAATCCTTGCTCCCAAGATGGAGACGGTGGACGTATAATGTATGCAGTGTGTCATCATTTGTGCCGGTAAAGGAACGCGCATGCGGCCATTGACCGAACATACACCGAAACCACTACTTGAGGTGTGTGGTAAGCCGTTGCTGCAGCATGTGGTCGAAGCATTACCTGAAGAGATTGATGAATTGGTGTTGGTAGTTGGGTACCTGCAAGAGCAAATACGCTCGTACTGTGGGGATACGTACCTCAACAGAAAAGTAACGTACGTGGAGCAGGAAAATTTCTCAGGTGGTACTGGTGCAGCCTTACTGTGTGCACAAGACGTACTACGGGGGAAGTTTCTGTTTATGTATGCTGATGATATACACGGGGCTGATGCACTCAAGAAAGCAGTTGTTGAAGAGTATGCTGTTCTTAGTGCTCATTCAGACACTCCTGAACATTTTGGCGTGCTGATTAAAAATGAAGATGGTACGTTGCAAGGAATTATTGAAAAACCAAAAAATCCACCATCAAACTTTATAAATATTGGGGGCTTTGTTCTGGACACACATATATTTGAGTATTCAGTTGCTGTGTCAGACGAGCATGGAGAGTTATTAGTGACTGATATGTTTACTCAGTTTGCTCAAGACCATGCAGTACAAATCATTGAGCAAGCACTATGGATTCCGGTTGGAACGCCAGAAGATATTGCAGTAGCCGAAAATCAGCTCTGCCCAGAAAAGTAATTGATTGTGTAGGGTAAATATAGTACTCTGTTGCACACATGTCGGCGTAGCTCAGTTGGTTAGAGCGCAACACTCATAAAGTTGAGGTCGGAGGTTCAAATCCTCCCGTCGACACAAAATACCAAAACTCAAAGCGCATGCTTTGGGTTTTGTTGTATTTTGCGAAGACGGAGGATTTGAAAAGGTTGCCTGATATTTTGTTAGAAATATCGACAACCTACACTGAACATGTAATGTTCGAGTCCTCCCATATCATTTTAATGTAATGGTGATATTAAAATACTTATATGGTCAGTACTATTACCTGTCACGTGATATCATATTATTGTGCCAATAAAAAAGAATATAAATAAAAACTTCTTTAAAAAGTGGACACCAGAAATGGCTTATGTGCTGGGCTTCTTCTTTGCTGATGGCTCGTATGATGTTAACCCAAGAGGGTCAGAGTATTTCAGTTTTCAAATTACTGATGAGTTGCTGCTTACACAAATACAGTTAGTTATGGAGTCTAATCATAAGATTTCAGCACGGAAACCCAAAAAAGTAAATGAGAACACACAGTTCCGATTACAAATAGGAAGTAAAGAAATGTGTGGTGATTTGCGTATGTTAGGGGTGTTACAGTGTAAGGCATATACTGCTCGTGTACCTACTGTCCCAAAGAAACTTGTAAAAGATTTTGTTCGAGGATATTTTGACGGGGATGGAAATGTATGGAGCGGAGCTATACATAAAGAAAGAAAGACTCAACATCACACAATACTTACGGCCTTTACTTCTTGTTCAGGAAGTTTCCTTTTAGGTCTTCAGCAGATGTTATATGAAAACGAATTAGGCAGAGGAAGTTTATTTAAAAATAAAACAGCATACAGGTTGCAATATAGTGCAAAAGACTCTATAATCTTGTTCAATCTTATGTATGGAGGAGCTATACAGAATGGATTGTTTCTCGAAAGAAAGAAAATAGTTTTCAAAAGGTTCTTAGAGAAGAAAAATAATTGCGGTCGTAGCTCAACTGGTTAGAGCACCCGCCTGTAGTTCGTGCAGCTTTCTGATGGAAACACAGATTGACAAATTCCGGGATATCGGTGGAGGCTAAGTCGTTTTATGCAACGTTTAAGAGATGTTGACAGATATGCGAATACCGAGGGAACCCATAGCATCAAAAAAAATAGCTATGGGGCTCCGTAGAGACTAGATACCGGGGTACCTACAAACATTTATGTTCATGGTAATGATATAGTCCACGCCAGCATGAAAATGTTGGACATCGTGCACGCGGGAGGTTGAGGGTTCAAGTCCCTTCGACCGCGCAATTAGTAAAATCCATACTCCTGAGAGTATGGATTTTACGTTACGAGCTGTCCTAAAAACACGTCAGTGTTTTTAGGACGAGAAAAGGTTGCCTGCTATTTCGAAGAAATAGTTACAACCTATACTGAACATGTAATGTGCAAGTCCTTTCGACCGCGCAGTTAGGAGTGAACAAGTGAGGCGGGGTTGCTAATACTTATTAGCATTGGAGAGTACGAACAATTACAGTTAGTAACTTGTGACCAGTTACGTAGCGCGGTATTTTCACTATCCTTATGTTCAAATAGAATTAGAAAAAAGACAGGTGTCAATTGATGGTTACATAATAAAATACTTATGTATTCTTTCGCTTAGAGTTTGCTAAGTGTTCTCGACCCATGAAACAATGTCTAAACATTGTTTCAGCACTGTCGCAGAGCGACATGTTCTGTCTTTCAATTCTGCCGAACGTGCCGCAGGGCACCTTCTGAGATAGCACAATAAGAAAAACCCCCAAGGGGTTTTCTAATTGAGCCATCTCGCAGAATTGAACTGCGGACCTCATCCTTACCATGGATGCGCTCTACCGACTGAGCTAAGATGGCTGCTTGGACTGCAACATCGTACCATAAAAAGATTAAGTACATTAATTTTGTTATACTCATAGCTATGCCAGAAGAAACCCAGAAACGAATAGAGGAAATTGAGGCAGCTCAGCTATTGCCTGATTTTTGGAGTGATCCCCAGAAGGCGCAAGCGATGATTAAAGAGCTACAGGAATGTAAAGACACTTCAGAGGGAAAAGGTGCATACGACCGAAACAATGCAGTGGTAACTATCGTGGCGGGTGCAGGGGGTGATGATGCAGAAGACTTTGCTCGTATGTTGGTAGAAATGTATCAAAAGTATGCACAGAGCAGAGGGTGGGGAGTAGTTGTACTTGATTCAAACACTAATGACCTTAATGGATACAGAAATATTGTATTTGAAATACTTGGTAAAGGTTCGTACGGAGAGCTTCAGTCTGAGTCAGGGGTACACCGTCTAGTTCGTATCTCACCATTTAACTCAAATGGAAAACGACAAACATCATTTGTACTGGTTGAAATTTCACCGCAGGTAGATGATGTGAAAGAAGTAGCATTGTCTGAAGATGATCTGGAGATTAGCTTTGCTCGTAGTGGTGGAGCAGGAGGACAGAATGTAAACAAACGTGAGACTGCAGTGCGTATCATTCACACACCAACCCATATCTCCGTGAATGTTTCTACCGAGCGTTCGCAGCAACAAAATCGTGAAAAAGGCATGAAATTGTTGGCAGGAAAAGTATTTGCATTTACCCAGGTGCAGCATAAGCGAGAAATGAATGGGTTATCAATGGAAAAAACAGTGAAAATTGAATGGGGCTCACAGATACGTTCGTATGTATTGCATCCGTACCAAATGGTGAAGGATCACCGTACAAACACAGAGACATCGCAAGTAGATAAGGTTCTAGGGGGAGATATACAGTTGTTTTTGGACACAGCACCAGAACTTTAGTAGAATAGTACAGTTATATTATGATTTACTTCGACAACGTATCGAAAACCTATAATGGAGGGAAAGGTGTTGCACTGGAAAGCGTTTCTTTTCAGGTAGCTCCTAAGGAATTTGTTTCCATTGTTGGACACTCTGGTGCCGGTAAAACAACCCTCCTAAAAATGCTTATTGCAGAAGATACACCAACCACGGGACAGGTATTTTTTGAATCGCTCGATATCCATCAGATTCCACGCACACGACTTCCTAAGTACCGACGAAAGATTGGTACTATTTTTCAAGATTTTAAACTTCTGCCGCACAAGACAGCGTACGAAAACATTGCATTTGCAATGGAGGCAAACGGCCGTACTGATGATGAGATTGCAGAAAATGTACCGCAAGCACTAGCTCTGGTAGACCTTGAAGATAAGATCTGGAATTTTCCAGGGGAACTTTCTGGTGGAGAGAAGCAGCGGGTGGCAATTGCTCGAGCAATTGTAAATCAGCCAGATATTATTATCGCCGATGAGCCTACTGGAAATCTTGACCCAATTGCTACGTACGAGGTAGTTCAGATTCTTCGAAAGATTAATGATTTGGGGACAACTGTGATTATGACCACTCACAACAAGGGTGTAATAGACGAACTTGAGAAGCGGGTGATTACAATGGACGAAGGTCGCATCGTTCGGGATGATTCAGAGGGTAAATATGTTCTATAGATACTGAACGTAGTAAATATATCTATAGAATCCCCCTAAATTTTTACACACTAGTTATGAACACATTTTTACAAAATAACATTCTTACAACGAATAAAAATATGAGTGATACAATATGCAAAAGTGTAAAAACTTGGGAGGATGGAAGTTTTTGTAAGTTCCTTTTAGTCACTAATAAAAACTAACCATGTGGATAGCATTTAAACGAATAGTTCGAGCAGGTTTTATAGGGTTTTGGCGGAACGCCTTTGTGTCACTGGCAGCCATCTTCGTGATGGCAGTTTCATTGTTTGTCATTGGCTCGACAATGATGGTTGACACTCTGCTGGCAGTTTCTTTGGACAATATTCAAAATAAAGTTGATATAAATGTATATTTTGTAACCACTGCCGAGCAAACAGATATTGATTTACTACAAACCTCACTTGAGGCATTGCCCGACGTAGAGGAGGTGTTGTATACGTCACGTGAAGATGCACTGGCTGCATTTTCAGAGCTCCATAAGAATGATGAGACCATTATGCAAGGCTTGGAAGAGCTGGGTGATAATCCGCTAGGGGCGTCACTAGCTATACGTGCTCAAGATACTTCACAATATGAAGGTATCGCTTCATTCCTACGAGAGCAACAAGCTGTTGAAGACCCACAGCAACCACTGATAGATGAGGTAAACTTTGGAAAGAATCAGGAGGCTATTAATAGGCTTACGGCAATCATTGGTGCAGTTGAGAGTGCAACGTTTGTGATTATGCTGGTATTGGTTGCAGCGTCTATTTTAATTACATTTAACACGGTGCGTTTGACGGTATATACCACGCGAGAAGAAATTTCTGTTATGCGATTAGTGGGGGCGAGTAACATGTTTATACGTGGACCGTTCATGCTACAAGGGATTATGTATGGTGTTGCTGCTGGGGTTCTTGCCTTGCTTATTCTGTATCCGCTGGTGCTCTGGATAGGTCCTGAGACAGAAGTATTTTTCCAGTTTAATCTGTTTACGTACTTTGTATCAAATTTTGCATATCTCTTTGCAGTATTGGTAGGTATGGGGATACTAATGGGTGTCGTTTCAAGTTTCATGGCAGTTTCAAGGTACTTACGAGTGTAATAATTAAATACAACAAGATGGCTACTACAACTAAGACGAAGAAAGCAAAGAAAAGCACTAAATACATCTTCGTCGTCGGTGGAGTTATGAGTGGAGTAGGGAAGGGTATTGCTTCGTCGTCAATTGCTAAAATTTTACAAGCACGTGGACTGGTAGTTACTGCTATTAAGATTGACCCCTATGTAAACGTAGACGCGGGGACTATGAACCCTACTGAGCACGGTGAATGTTTTGTGCTCAAAGATGGTCTTGAGACAGATCAGGACATGGGGAACTACGAACGTTTTCTAGGTATTGATATTCCAGGAATCAACTATATGACCACTGGAAGTATCTACCAAACAGTTATCGCTAAAGAGCGTAATCTTGGGTATGGTGGAAGAAACGTGCAAGTGGTACCAGACATTCCTGAGGAAGTAATTACACGTATCAAGAAAGCAGCCAAGGTGGCAGAAGCAGATGTCGTGCTCATTGAAGTAGGGGGAACAGTAGGTGAGTATGAAAGCATTCTCTTTATTGAGGCTATTCGTATGATGAAGTCTGAAACACCTGATGATGTAGCAGTCGTGATGGTGAGCTACCTCCCTGTGCCTGGAAGTGTGGGAGAAATGAAGACGAAGCCGACGCAGCATGCAGCACGTAGTCTGAATAGTTCTGGTGTGTTTGCTGATATGATTCTTGCCCGAGCACCGGTAGAAGTTGATCAAAAGCGAAAAGAAAAAATTGCAAAGTTTTGTAACGTTAAAGTAGAAAATGTTATCTCTGCAACAGATGTAGAAAGCGTCTACGACATCCCCTTAAATTTTGAAAAAGCACATCTGTCAGAGAGACTTTGTGAGTTGCTTAACTTGCCTTGTTCACAAAAGTCAGACCTTAGCGAGTGGAAACGTTTTGTATCAAAGTCTAAAAATACGAAAGATACTGTAGAGATTGCCGTGATTGGAAAATATTTTAGTTCTGGAGATTTTGTATTATCTGACGTGTACATTTCGGTGCTTGAAGCTATCAAGTACTCGTCATACAAGCTTGGTCTTAAGGCCAATATTACGTATCTCTCATCTCTTGATTTTGAAGATGGTACAAATCTTAAAAACCTTAAGAAGTACGACGGAGTCTTGGTTCCTGGCGGTTTTGGTAAGACTGGCATACCTGGAAAGTTAAAGGTTATCGAGTACGTACGAAAAAATCGTATCCCATACTTTGGTATTTGTTATGGGATGCAGCTGGCAGTACTTGAGTTTGCACAAAACGTATTAAAGAAGAATGGTTCCAGTACTGAGGAAATTGATGATACGGCAAAACACCTGATCGTAGGGGTCATGGATGAGCAGAAGGAGAAAATTGCAAAAGGTGATATGGGTGGGTCCATGCGTCTGGGGCAATACCCTGCAGTACTCAAGAAGGGTTCAGTAGTGCAAAAGGCGTACAAAGCAACAGAGATTCTCGAACGACACCGACACCGCTATGAAGTAAATCCTGCCTATGTCATGGAGCTAGAAAATGCGGGTGTAGCATTTTCAGGTAAATCACCAGACGGACGTCTCATGGAGGTAATGGAACTTCCGGCTGAAGTACATCCATTCTTTGTAGGTGTGCAGTATCATCCAGAGTTGCAGGCACGGCCACTTGATCCGCATCCTTTATTTACCGCTTTCATCAAGGCTAGCTACGAGTCTAAATAATTAATTCTTCCATTTTTGGAACATAACTTTGTCAGACTACAAAAAAAAGACGCTCGCTGGGCACTAGCCCCGCTCGCGTCTTTTCTCTTGTCTTCCTCGCTCTGCCCTCAAAAATGAAAGAATGATACGTGTTTGGTATATTTGTACGGCTCGGCTCTTTTTTCTTGTCTTTCTTGTATCTCACACAATTTTACTATTTGGATTGATTAGAAGATATAGTTTGGAACATAGAACGACCCAGATGTCTGGGTCGTTTTGTTTTTAGGGATGAGTGATATAATTGTGGATATGAGTATAAAAATTGTTGGAATTGCGGGGAGTCTGCGGAGTCAGTCCTATAACAAGGGACTTATACAAGCATTTAAAGATGCGGTGCCAGAGGGGGTTGAGATGGACATAGCTGCTATTGGCGAATTGCCTCATTTTAATGAAGATTTAGAGGCTGATTTTCCTGGTGTGGTGCAGGATTTAAAAGATATAGTCGACAGTGCAGATGTGCTTATTATTGCGACCCCTGAGTATAATCGGGCTGTGCCAGGGGTGCTGAAAAATGCTGTTGATTGGCTGTCTCGACCGTATGGAAAAAATTCCTTTAACGGAAAGCCGGTACTGGTGGTAGGAGCTTCTCCTGGAGCAATCGGTGCCGCTCTGGCGCAGTATCAGCTCAAGCAGTCTCTACTACACCTAAACGCACATGTATTAGGGCAACCTGAGTTTAATGTTGGCGGGGCAGGGGATAAATTCGATGCAACGGGACTACTGACTGATGAAAAAACTAAGGAGTATATTAGCTCTGCACTAGAAATTCTTCTGGGGACAGTTAAAAAATAGGAAGTGCTATACTAGCACTATTATTGTAAGAAATCATGAGTATGCATCAAGGAAATTGGAAGTGTAGTACGTGCGGAGGAGCGATTACTGAATTACCGTTTGAGCCACGCAGTGAGTCAGGACTGACTTGTCGGGCATGCTACGGAAAGTCAAAAGACGCTGGACAGTCTAGTGCTGGTGCGTCTGCCGAAGCAGTTGGTGAAGGGGAGGCTGGAGCGGGTGAACAACCAATGCCAGACGATCTCGAGTATGGAGCTGCAGGAGAGCAGCCACAAGCGCCAGAGTTCCAAGAGGCTCCGATGGCCGCAGACAAGCCAAAGCATACAGGTGAGTGGAAGTGTGCAGGCTGTGGTGCAGCTATTACGAGCTTGCCGTTTGAACCGCGCAGTACAGAGAATTTGAAGTGTTTAGAGTGTTTCAAGAAGAGTAAGGCGTAAAGCGTAAGAAAAAATACCCCTGCGGGTGTTTTTCTGTCTTTTTGAGACGGAGATATGTTTTTATCCCTTTCCTAGGTTAAAAAAGTGTTGGAACAGTGTGTAGACACCTGTTCCAAGAGAGGATGTGCTTAGTAGAATCTACGCGGAGCGTATGATCATACTTAGCAACATGAACCTAAGAAGTGTTAAAACGAATAAAAAACAAAACGACCCAGATGTCTGGGTCGTTTTGTTTTTTATAGAAGACGTAGTTATTAAAGGTAGATTATACTGTTATAATTATGCTATACTAGGTTCGATGCCAGTAAAAATAAAAGAAAAAGAACAGGCGATACAGCTTCGCAAACAAGGTAAGACCTACAACGAAATTCTGGAGGTTGTACAAGTTTCAAAATCAACGCTATCTCTTTGGTTGCGCGATGTAGGTTTATCGGTACCCCAAAAGCAGAAGATAACTGCACTTAAGATTGCATCACAAAAACGCGGTGCTTCAAGACGTCATGAAATATGTATTCAAGAGATTGATACTATTAATCAGGCCTGCAAACAGGACATTACGTCAATTGCCAAGAGGGAATTATTTATGATAGGGCTGGCTTTGTACTGGGCAGAAGGTGCCAAGAAGAATGGCACTCGAGCTGGAGTTATGGTTGATTTTGGCAACACAGACCCAGCTATGCTGAAGATGTTTATTCTTTGGCTATATACATTTACAAAGACCACTTCCGAAGACATTGTGTTACATCTCCATCTTCATGAGAATCACGCACAAAGAGAGACGTCAATAATTGTGTTGTGGGCTAGAGAGCTTGGTATGACTGTAGAGCACTTTGGGAAAACTATGTTTAAAAAACATAACCCAAAAACTGTTCGAAAGAAAGTTGATGATTCATACATAGGATTAGTTTCTGTCAGGGTTAAAAAAAGCACTACATTAAATCGTCGCATTATGGGCTGGGTTTATGCTATAATCGCAACGCAGAAGTAACCAAATTACCCGATCGTCTAATGGTAGGACTATTGTTTTTGGTGCAATCAATCCAGGTTCGAGCCCTGGTCGGGTAGCAAATGGCAGACCACAAATGTGCAAACATTTGTGGTCTTTGTCATTTCTAACTCGACCAGGGCTCGAAAAGCTTTTGAGACAGATTTGACTGAAAGGAAAATATGTCCAAAAGGTATACTGCTCGTGTAACGAGAGAGATTCCTGTTCGAGTAGCCCTTATCTGTGTGTACGTGTAATACAAAATAGTACAGTATCTTAAAATTCATTACTTTTATGATGGGGTATATGTGCTGTAGTGGAGTACTATATTGAAATATACTTAAGTGTGTCGCGTATACTAGATTGATATAAGGTACGAATTCAAATATGAAAACTGATGAAGATTTAAAGCGAGATAATCCTGAGTTGTATACAGTGGCTCGGGAGAATGGAACTGAAGCTGGTTTTTCTGGTGAGTACATCGATGAGAAAACTGATGGTATGTATCATTGTGCGGTGTGTGATGCTGCGTTGTTTTCTTCTGACGCTAAGTTTGATAGCAAATCAGGCTGGCCATCTTTTACTGACCCCGCACATGAAGGGTCGGTCACGTTAGTTTCTGACGACAGTCACGGCATGCGCCGCACTGAAGTTCGCTGCAAGAGCTGCGATGCACATCTTGGGCATGTATTTCCAGATGGTCCCAAAAAAGAGGGGAACACGTGTGATAGATATTGTATTAATAGTGTCTCATTAGATTTAAAAGAAGCATAAATATGATACAAAAAGCCTACATAGCAGGAGGGTGTTTCTGGGGTGAGAAGTGACTCAATGTCACTTCGCAAGAGGTTGCCTAGTATTTTTTAAAATACTGACAACCTGTACAGCTCCAGTAGGGTGAGAAGTGACTCAATGTCACTTCGCAAGAGGTTGCCTAGTATTTTTAAAATACTGACAACCTGTACAGTTCCTGTAAGGAATAAGGAAAATAATTAAAGTTATATGATACAAAAAGCCTACATAGCAGGAGGGTGCTTCTGGGGTGAGAAGTGACTCAATGTCACTTCGCAAGAGGTTGCCTAGTATTTTTAAAATACTGACAACCTGTACAGTTCCTGTAAGGAATAAGGAAAATAATTAAAGTTATATGATACAAAAAGCCTACATAGCAGGAGGGTGCTTCTGGGGACTAGAAGACCTAATCCGCAACTTACCTGGCGTCCTTGAAACTGAAGCCGGATATACCGGAGGCGCACATGAAAACCCAACGTATGAGAACCATGACGGACATGCCGAGGCGCTCGAGATAGTGTATGAAGATACCGTTATAGACTATAAACATATTCTTGATTTCTTTTTTCAGATTCATAATCCAACTACCCTCAATCAACAAGGGAATGACAAAGGTACTGCGTATCGATCAGCAATTTTTTATCAGTCTGAGGAAGAGCGAGGTATTGCTGAAGAAATGATAGGGGTTGTTGATGAGTCTGGACGGTGGGATGACCCTGTGGTTACTACGCTTGAGAGCTACGTACGATTTTGGAATGCTGAGGGGTACCATCAGGATTACTTACAAAAGAATCCAGGAGGGTATACCTGCCACGCTATTTATTTTGATTCGTACTTAGAATAATGCGTACCACTGTTCTGTAGTCAGGTACATTTTCTGCCGTAACCCTCCTGACTATGCGGTTTGCACTGACAATGTACTTGCAAAAAGATAGAAAGGTGACATAGTTGCACGATGAATAATTTTACAGGTGGAGGATTTAAGAAAGGAGGAAGAGATACAGGAGGACGACCAAAATTTGGTGGTAATAAATTTGGAGGAAATAAAGACAAGAGAAATGACAAAGGAGGAGACAGAGGAGGCAATCGGTTTGGTGGTGGAAGTGATACCAGAGGTAGTTCTGCAGAAATGTTTTCTGCAACATGCTCAACGTGTCACAAGAGCTGTGAAGTACCATTTCGACCCAGTGGTGATAAGCCAGTGTACTGTAGTAACTGTTTTGGGAAAAAACTTCAAGATGAGAAAGGAGATTTTTCACGAGATAGTAAAGATAGTCACACAAAGGCACCACGAAGTGAACGGTCACCACGTCACGAGCCACGACAAGCACAGCAAGATCGACCGAATAATGAAATGCGAGAAATTAAGCAACAGCTTGCAACTATTGAGTCACGACTCAATCGAATCCTTGATGTACTTAATCCTCCAACACCGTCAAGTAAAGTTCCAAATGTTGCTCCAGTAGAAAAAAAGACAAAAAAGGTAACTATGGCACCGGTGGTAGCGAAGAAGGTTGTCGCACCTACTAAGAAAGCAGTTGTAAAAAAGACTCCTGCTAAAAAAGTAGCTGCAAAGGCAATTGCAAAAGCAGCTGCAAAAAAGGTAGTTGCAAAGAAAGTAATTACCAGAAAAACGCCAGCTAAAAAAGTAACAACTAAGACAGTTGCAAAAAAAGCTCCTGTAAAGAAGGCGGTTGCAAAGAAAGCAGTTGTAAAAAAGACTCCTGCTAAAAAAGTAGCAAAGAAGTAACTACAGAAGAGTAGAAATAAAAAAATGGAAGCGTCATGCTCCCATTTTTTTTGTGGACTCTCTTGAGGCTTTGGTATATCTGCTACAATACAGGTATATGGAACAAGAAATACAACAAGCGCTTGATGCGCAAAATACAAAACTTGATGCAATTTATGTATCAACAGAAAAGACTCGAAAATACTTTCTGACAATGATGTGGATTAGTGTTGCGGTAGTAGTACTGCCGGCACTGGGACTGCTTATTGCTATTCCCGCATTTATCAGAACATTTAACGCTTCGTTTGAAGGTCTATTGTAGTGGTGTGAGTATACTGTTGTGCAACCGTAAAGTTCGTAACATTTACATGTTTACAATCCGCTGTGTAGATGCTCTATCCCCAGAAAGGAGAAAAGTGGTTGCATAAAGCTTGTAATGTGCTTTAATACCGGTATCAAAGCGCGCTGTCATTGCAGAAATGTTCTGTAAAAAGAAACAAAGAACGGTGAAGTGTAGGTTTGTAGTTAAAAGATAATCCTCATTTCAAGATGACAGGAAAAATTGCACGCGTAACTGATCGTGGTTTCGGATTTATTACTCCGGACGAAGGCGACAAGGACGTATTCTTCCATGCTAAGGATCTCATTGAAGCAGAGTTCAATGACCTTAAAGATGGAGACGCAGTTACATTTGATGTAGAAGAAGGACCGAAAGGACCTGCTGCAACAAATGTTGCTCTAGCGTAATCTA
>Ga0222664_1000241_pt1 | contig 39436 bp, 30 predicted proteins | sample AntAcemetagen604_FD_181147 | JGI IMG/M metagenome (GOLD analysis project Ga0222664, IMG submission 181147) | Saline water microbial communities from Ace Lake, Antarctica - #604 | ecosystem: Environmental > Aquatic > Non-marine Saline and Alkaline > Saline | place: Antarctica: Ace Lake... | reverse complement strand
CAATTTTTTCGGCTGATTTTTAGTTCAGATTTTGTTGTAAACCTAAAAATTTGTTTTTCCTGAAAATGTTCAATTAAACACTTTTATCTTTTGCACAACTAGCGGCTAACTATCATAATGATAGTTAGCCACCTTTCGTCTTTCATAATGTGCATAAAAGTACTAAACAACATAAAACAAGCACATAAACTGCTCTAAAATATGTATTATTTTCTTTTTTAAGTACAAATTATGACGTATAGTAACGATATTAGTCGTTTGTAAGCGTTTGTAATCGGCTTGCTTCTTAAATCTCCGTTTGTAAATTAGGTAATTAGAAGTAAGTTTTCAATTGACTTCAACTAGAAAGTGCTTTTTGAGTAAACAGAAAAAAAGATTTACTACTTTACCCTTAATTAGGCTTCTTTTTGTTCTTGAAGCAATCTGTAAATAGTTGATTTTCCAATATCAAGTTTATCAGCAACTTTTAGCACATTATTATCATAACGCTTTAAAAAGCTTTTTATAATCCTATTGTTATAATCCTTCAATGTCATTTCTTCGGTTAAAAAATCGCTCACTGCATTTGAAGCTCGAAAAGAAATATCTTCATCCACAATAAGGCCTTCTGAGCACATTACCGCTGCCAATTCAATTACAGCCTTTAATTCTCTAATATTACCAGGAAAAGGATACCGTTTGAGCTTTTCTTTAGCTTCTGCCGAAAAAGAAATTTTACCAAGCTTATTCTCTTTAGCAAAATCATCTAAAAAGAATTTAGCCAAAAGCAATACATCATTGTCCCTTTCTCTAAGTGGAGGTAGCTCAATAGGAAAACCTAATAATCTGTAAAATAAATCTTCTCTAAAGTTGCCTTTTTTTACCTCATCGGCTAAATTACGGTGGGTAGCAACAATTACCCTCACATCAACTTTTACACTTGTGTTTCCGCCAACTCTAGTAACTTCTCTTTCTTGCAATACGCGCAAAAGCTTTGCCTGCATGTTAATGTCCATTTCACCAATTTCATCTAAAAAAATGGTGCCTTTATGGGCTTCTTCAAATTTACCAATTCGGCGTGCGTTTGCTCCTGTAAATGCGCCTTTTTCATGTCCAAACAGTTCACTTTCTATTAACTCGTTTGGTATGGCAGATACATTTACAGCAACTAATGGTTTTTTATTTCTTGGAGAATTGTAATGAATGGCTTTGGCTACCAATTCTTTTCCAGTTCCAGTTTCTCCGGTAACACTTACTGTGATGTTTGTTTTGGCAGATTTTTCCATCAATCTAAAAACCCGCTGTATAGCGCCACTGTTGCCTTTTAAAATATTCGAAAAGTCATATTTTTCTTTTACTTCTTCACGTAAGTGATTCAACTCTTCTTTTAAATTTACCTTTTCTTTAAGGTTTTTTAAGGTTACCCAAAGTCTATCTTTAGTATCGTCATCTTTTACGATGTAGTCGTAAATTCCTTCTTTTAATAAGTTTACTGCCGTAGAAACATCTTCTTGCCCAGAAACAACTACAAGCGGAATATCTTGATTGAAACTTTTTATTTCTTTAATTAATTTTTCACAGCTAACATCAGGTAGGGTATAATCTAAGGTTATTACATCAGGCTTTTGATGCAATGCTGCAAGTAAACTTTTTCCATTTTCAAATCTTTTTACTTCATAATCGGGATTCAGCGAAACATGATATTCCAAAATCTCTCCGTACCAAGTATCGTCCTCAACAATAAAAATTTTCATAACATTTGGATATGTTTCCAAATTTGGGAAAATCTTTAAAAGATTAAAATGATTTAAGTATGTTTATTTTACCTATGGTATAATAAGTTGATAAGTGGCTGAATAATAACGCCTTAAAAAATACCTTTGTGAAACTAAAACCATTTTATGAAAAAATCTATTTATATGCTTGGTATTGCTGCTCTATTAAGCGGGTTTTTAACCAGTTGCGGAGGAGAAAATACCAATAACGAAAAGCAAAAAGAAACTATGGCGGTAAAAGAAATTCCTTTAAAAGACTTTTTTAAGAATTCAGAAAAATCATCGTATCAAATCTCTCCTAATGGAGATTTTTATGCATTTATGGCTCCCTATGAAAAGCGGATGAATGTTTTTGTACAAAAAATTGGTACCGAAGAAGCAACAAGAATTACAGATGTTACCGATAGAGATATTGCAGGCTACCTGTGGGCTAATAACGATAGAATTCTTTATTTGAAAGATAATGGAGGCGATGAAAACTTTGGTATTTATGGGGTAAATATAGATGGTTCAAATCCACAAAACTTAACTGCTGAAGCAGGCGTTAAAACCCAAATAATCGATGATTTAGAAGGTTTAGATGAGTTTATTATGGTTGGCTTAAACAGTCGAAATCCTCAAATTTTTGATCCTTACAGGCTAAACATCACAACTGGCGAAAAAGAAATGTTGTATGAAAACCCAGGTAACATTTCAGGTTGGATGACCGACCATGACGGTAAATTGAGAGTAGCAACTACATCTGATGGAGTAAATACAAGTATATTATATAGAGACACAGAGAAAGATGCTTTTAAGTCCATTTTAACTACCAATTTTAAAGAAACGATGTCTCCTCAGTTTTTTACTTTCGATAACAAAAACCTTTACGCTGTATCAAATCTTGGTAGAGATAAAGCGGCAGCAGTTTTATTTGATGTAGAAACTGGAAAAGAGTCTGAAATGTTATTTGAACATCCTGAAGTTGATGTAAGCTACATTGGTTATTCTGATAAAAGAAAAGTTATTACAGCTGCTGGTTATTCAACTGATAAAAGGCACAGAAAATACTTTGATGAAGAAACTAAAAAAATGATGGAAAGCCTCGAAACTAAATTAGAAGGTTATGAAATTGGAATTGGCTCTTCAAACAAAGCGGAAGATAAATACATTGTTAGGTCTTATTCTGATAAATCGAGAGGCGCATATTATTTCTACAACAAAACGGATGATAAGCTAGAAAAAATAGCTGATGTAAGTCCTTGGATTGATGAAACCCAAATGGCTGAAATGAAACCAATACAATACCAAACCAGAGATGGTTTAACCATAAACGGGTATTTAACTTTACCCAAAGGTGTTGATGCCAAAAATTTACCAGTGGTTATGAATGTTCATGGAGGCCCGTGGGCTAGAGACAGTTGGGGTTTTAACCCTGAGGTTCAATTTATGGCAAACAGAGGTTTTGCGGTATTACAAGTTAACTTTAGAGGTTCAACAGGTTACGGCAGAGCCTTTTGGGAAGCATCTTTTAAGCAATGGGGTCAAAGCATGCAAAATGATGTTACCGATGGCGCAAAATGGTTAATTGACCAAGGAATTGCAGACCCAGAAAGAATTGGCATTTATGGAGGCTCTTATGGTGGTTACGCCACTTTAGCAGGCTTGGCCTACTCGCCAGAAATGTACGCTTGTGGTGTTGATTATGTAGGTGTTTCAAACCTATTTAGTTTTATGAAAACCATACCGCCATATTGGCAACAGTATTTAGAAATGATGTACGAAATGGTAGGCAACCCAGAAAGTGATAGTGCTATGTTAGCTGCTTTTTCTCCTGCATTAAATGCCGATAAAATTACAGCTCCGTTATTGGTTGCTCAAGGTGCAAAAGACCCACGAGTAAATATTAACGAAAGCGATCAAATGGTAAATGCTATGAAAGAACGTGGTGTTGAAGTTGAATATTTGGTAAAAGAAAATGAAGGACATGGTTTTAGAAATGAAGAAAACCGTTTTGAGTTTTACGAAGCGATGATGAAGTTTTTAAAAACCCATTTGGGAGATAAAACTGAAACGGCTTCTTAAAGCAATTAAATTTTACAAAGGCGAAGAGCCTCTGCCAGAAATGGTGGAGGCTTTTTTTATTTTAAAAATCAATACATCACATTTATAAAGGTAGTTTTGCAAAATGAATTTATTGTCGGTTGAGTCGGTTAGCAAAAGATACGGAGAACGATTGCTTTTTGGGGAAATTTCTTTTGGAATTCAAAAAGGGCAAAAAACTGCTTTGGTGGCCAAAAATGGAACCGGAAAATCTAGCTTGTTAAAAATAATAGCTGGTTTAGAACCTCCCGATTCGGGCAATGTAACAGTAAGAAACGGAATTACAGTTGGCTACTTGGAGCAAAGCCCACTAATAGACCCAAGTAAAACCATTTTAGAGAATATTCTGCACTCCAACGATCCTAAATTGCAAATTTTAATGCAATATGAAAATGCCATTGAGGAGAACAATTATGAAAATATAGAAAAGCTGCTTCCAGAAATGGAAATGCATAACCTGTGGGATGCAGAGTCTAAAGTAACCTCAATTTTGGGGGCATTAAACCTAACGCGTGTAAACCGATTGGCCGATAAACTATCAGGAGGTGAGCAAAAGCGAATTGCTTTGGCAGGATTAATTTTCGCCAACCCTGATTTAATAATTTTAGATGAGCCTACAAACCATTTAGATTTAGATATGGTTGAGTGGCTTGAGCAATATCTTTCAGGCGCTAACCTAAGTATATTAATGGTAACGCATGATCGGTATTTTTTAGAGAATGTTTGTGATCATATTTTAGAAATTGACAATGAGCAATTGTATAGTTATGATGGCAACTTTACGTATTATCTAACTAAAAAATCTGAGCGCCAAGCTAACGAAGAAACTTCTATTGATAAAGCCAAAAATATTTTCCGTAAAGAGCTTGATTGGATAAGAAGACAGCCAAAAGCCCGAACAACAAAAAGTAAAGCTAGGGTAGATGCTTTTGACGATGTAAAATCTGAAGCGACTAAAAAAATTGATAAAAGCGAAATTGCCATCAATTTTAAAAGCGACCGGTTAGGAAATAAAATTTTGGAGTTGCATAACGTAGGTAAATCTTATGGAGATAGAACCTTGTTTAAAAACTTTAATTACAAATTTTTAAAAGGCGATAAGGTTGGTATAGCAGGAAAAAATGGTGCAGGAAAAACAACTTTAGTAAACATAATTTTAGAAAAGTTAAAACCAGATACCGGTAAAGTGGTTATTGGAGAAACAGTAAAAATTGGTGTTTATGAGCAAACTGGTTTGGTCATTAAAAAAGACCAAAGGGTGCTTGAAGTTTTAACTGATATTGCTGAGGTAATTGAAGAAAAAGAAGGTAAAATTGTAGATGCCTCTCGTTTGTTAGAAAAGTTTCTTTTTAACCGAAAAGACCAACATAAAAAAACATCTACCCTAAGCGGAGGAGAGCGAAGACGGTTGTATTTGGTTTCAGTATTAATGGCGAACCCAAACTTTTTAATTTTAGATGAGCCTACCAACGATTTAGATATTTTAACCTTAAATATTTTAGAAGATTACCTCAAAAACTTTGATGGCTGTGTATTGCTAATTACGCATGATCGGTATTTGTTGGATAAAGTGGTTGACCACACTTTTATTTTTGAAGGAGATGAGACCATAAAAGATTTTGTAGGAAAATATACTGAATACAGAGCCAAAAAGAAACAAGAAAAATCTGGTATATCACAACCTAAAAAAGAAAAAAAGGAGGAGGTTGAAAAACCAAAACCTCAAACAAAGACCAAGCTATCCTACAAAGAAAAACTAGAGTTTGAAGAACTGGATAAAATGGTTCCTAAGCTTGAAGAACAAAAAGAAAAATTAAACACAGAAATATCATCAGGTGAACTAGCTGTTGAAGATTTGCAAAAAAAGGTTGCTGAATTGGGTAGTTTAACAGATATTATCGAAGAAAAATCAACTCGTTGGTTAGAGTTGGCAGAATTATATCAGGCGTAATTCATTGGTTTTGTATAATTTATGACAATTATGGGATAGGTCTTTCCTTATTTTCGGTAAATAAACTAATCAAAACAAATTAAAGTCATGAAAAACAACAAATTGAAAAATCTAGCCACAGGAACAATTATGCTTGGTTCATTATCACTTTTAAGTGTAAATGCAAATGCAGGAAATTTACTAGCTACCGAAGATTTAGGCACTGGTTCAGATTTAAGAAGTAATATCTTAGAAACTAATTTAAATTCACCAACTATTTTAAACTCTAATATTGAGCTTAAATGTGGCGAAGGAACATGTGGCGAAGGAGAGAAAAAAGCCGAAGGAAAAAAAGCAACAGAAAAAACAGGCGAGCAAAAATGTGGTGAGGGAAAAGTAGGCGAAAAATCTACTGAGACTAAAGCAACCAAAACCACTGAGAAAAAAGCTGAAGGTAAAGCAGGAGAGCATAAATGTGGTGAAGGTAAATGTGGAAATTAATTCACTTTATTTTTATGAACTAATTTAATTTTATACGTCATTCCAGCTGGAGTGGCGTTTTTTTATGATAAAGGGTGTAGGAATAGGGTTTAGAAGAGATATTGCCGATGAACTAATTGGGATGAAAAATCCTGTGCCAAATTTTATTGAGTTGGCTCCTGAAAATTGGATTGAAATGGGAGGCTATTGGCGCGCTAAATTAGATGAGGCTGCTGAAATTTTCTCAATCTCATCTCATGGGTTATCATTAAGTATTGGCAGTCCTGATCCTTTAGATTTTGATTTTCTGAAAAAAATAAAAAGCTTCATCAAGCAATACAATATTCAGATTTACTCTGAGCATTTATCATACAGCAAATGTGATAACGCTCATTTGTACGACCTTTTACCAATTCCGTTTACTCAAGATGCAGTAAACCATATTGTAAACAGGATAAAAACTGTACAAGATTTTTTAGAAATGCCTTTGGCTATTGAAAATGTTTCATATTACACAGCAGTTGCCGCCGAAATGAAAGAGCATGAATTTATTAGCCAAATTGTAGAACAATCGGGTTGTAATTTGTTGCTCGATGTAAATAACGTTTTTGTTAATGCCTTTAACCATGGCTATAATGCGAAAGACTTTATCAATAAACTACCGTTGCAAAAAGTAAGCTATATACACATGGCTGGCCACGAAAAAATTGCAGATAATTTAATTATTGATACGCATGGGCAAGATATTATACCCCCAGTTTATGAACTTTTGCAATGGGTTTATCCGAAATTAAAAAAACCGCCAGTTTTATTAGAACGAGATTTTAACTTTCCGCAAATGGATGTTTTAAAAACAGAATTAAATACGCTGCAAAGCATTATTAAAAATCCTAATTAAATGCTTAAACCCAAAACCATTGCGCAACAAAGCAACTTGGCAAAGTATTCTCGAAGTGGTGAACCTCAAGATTTAATTTTATCAAAACCCGAAAATGTTTACCAGTATCGACGGTTGGTTTTTAATGTGGTTTTAGGGATTTTAAAACAAGCCTACCCAATAGCATTAAAAGCAATTGGGCATGAAAAATTCTCTGACCTATCAAATCAATTTTTTAAATTTTACAACTGTCAATCACCTCAAGTTTGGAAATTGCCTTTAGAGTTTTCCAATTGGTTTAAAGCCTTTTCGGGCAAAAAAGATTATCCAGAGTATTTAAGCGAGTTGTTATATTTTGAGTGGTTAGAGATTCAAATCCATACCCAACAAAATGAAGATGTTTCTAACTTCAGTGTATTTAATTTTAATGAGCAATCCAATTTAAAACTTAATCCTTATATTTTTTCAATTTTGTTGGGTTATCCTTTTCATAAGACACAAAAAGAAAATTGGATTCAAGAAAAGGGACAATTTCCTATTATTATTTACAGAGATTTTAATGATCATCAAGTGCGTTTTATGGCGGTTTCCCAATTTGGATTTGGAATAATAGGTTTTATAAAGTCTGCCGAAGAAATTAATTATAAAGAATTTGTTGAAATACTAAAATCTCAAAACCCAAATATTCAATTCGAAATTTTACAAAATCAAGTAACAACTTTTTTAAAAGAGTTATCTCAAAAAGGAATACTATTTGAAATAGCCAACTAGGTTTTCAATTCATTAAATTTGCCTGCACAAAATTTTATTATGAAAAAATTATTAATGCTTTTGGCTTTGGTTTTACCAACATTGTTATTAGCGCAATTGCCAACCAATAATCCTTCGTTCACAGTTTTTCAGCGCGTTGGTACTGGAGAAGTTGAATTTACTTTCAAACCAGTCTCTTTAAACGAACCTATTGAAAGCATGCTTTCTAAAGAAAAAGCATATTATCCGGGTGGTAGAACTTTTTTTATTGTAAGAACCAATAAAGACATGACTTTTAGCGAAATGGCTTTGCCTAAAGGTAATTATGTTGGAGGTTTTAAAATGATGAATGAAAATATTTATTTATCTCTTGAGCCTGAAGTTTTAACTGATTCTAAATCTGATATGGAAGAATCATTAATTTATAATTTTCCATTAGAGAGATTGGCAGAATTTGAGTGTAGAATTCAAAATCAAGCATTTATGATTTTCCCAAACGCCGGTGGCATTAATTATAGCGCAGTAACATTTGTAATTGGAGACCAATCATTCTTTTTAACAATTGGGATAAATGATGATGATTTATTTAGTCAAATAAAAAATGAAATTAGTAAATCATCTAAAAAAGATTCTAAAAAGTATTTAGAAGCAGCTCGATATACTATTGATGCAAGAATAAAAACTGATGAAACCAGTAAGTGGTTAGAAATGGTTATGGAAAATGACCCTAAAAATTGGGAAGGATATTTCTTAATGGCTAAAAATCAAGCCCTTTTTAATGATTATACTTCAGCTGTAAAAACACTAGAAAAAACAAGAATGTTAATTTTAAAGAATCGTTACTTAAACGAATTTCAAAAAAATGAAAAGCAAGATGAAGTTGATTCTTTAATAAAGGAATGGAGTTCTAAGATCTAATAAAATTTCTTAGTGAGTTTATTATTGAGGCTGTTATGATCACTAAAAAGCATCCAACAACATTCAACCATAAATAGGCAATTACATCAGAGTAGAATACAAACAAGCTAATAACTAAAGCTTCAGCTATTAATGCGGCATAAAAAACGGGTTTTGCTCCAATTCTTTTTAGGAAAAACGCCACAATAAAAATTCCTAAAATAGTGCCGTAAAATAAGGAGCCTAGAATATTTACTGCTTCAATTAGGTTTTCTAATAAGTTAGCCACTAGCGCAAACCCAATGGCAATAATTCCCCAAATTCCTGTAATTACTTTTGACGCATTTACCTTAAATTTTTCAGAACTATTAGGTTTAAAAATTCTTTGGTAAAAGTCAATCATGGTTGTTGTACCAAGCGCATTTAGCTCACCAGAAGTAGAAGACATTGCTGCTGAAATAATAACAGCGAGTAGCAATCCAACCAATCCTTTAGGTAAATAATTTAAAATAAAAGAAAGAAAAACATAATCTGAGTCCTTCGCATCGTTGCCTGGAAAAGCTTTTCTAACAACATCTTTTGCTTCATTTCTAATTTCTTTTTCTTGGTCATCAAACTTTAAAAGATTTGATTTTGCGGCTTCTTTTTCAACTCCTTTTGCAGCAATAAAACCTTCAATAGCTTTTTGCTTTTCTACATAATTAGCTTGATGTTTATCTTGTACTTTTTGAAACTCTTCTGCATATTCAGAGTTTTGTACTAAATCTACCGAAGCTTGGTCAAATAATACTTCGTGTTTTTCAAATTGAAAAAAAACAAAAACCATAATACCACAAAGCAAAATGAAAAATTGCATTGGTATTTTAAGCAATGCATTAAACATTAAACCAAGCCTGCTTTCTTTAACAGATTTTCCTCCTAAATACCGTTGTACCTGAGATTGGTCTGTACCAAAATAAGAAAGGGCTAAAAATAATCCACCAGTTATCCCACTCCAAAACGTATAACGAACATTTAAGTCAAAACTAAAATCTACAATATTTAGGCGGTTCATTGCGCCAGCAATTTCCAATCCTTCGGTAATTCCAACACCTTCAGGAAATTTGCTTAAAATGGTAAAAAAGGCAATAAACATTCCGCCCATAATTACACCCATTTGCCATTTTTGAGTAAGGCTTACAGCCTTAGTTCCTCCCGAAACAGTATAAATAATTACTAAAATACCCACAAACAAAATGGTAAAAGTTAAATTCCAACCAAGTGCTGCAGAAAGAATTATAGCAGGAGCATAAATTGTAATTCCTGCAGCTAAACCACGCTGCACCAAAAAGAGAAATGCAGCCAAAAGCCTTGTGTTTAAATCGAAGCGTTTTTCTAAATACTCGTAGGCGGTAAATACATTAAGGCGGTAATAAATGGGAATAAAAACAGCTGATACAATGATCAACGCCAAAGGCAATCCGAAATAATTTTGCACGAATGCCATTCCGTTTTCATACGCTTGGCCTGGTGTAGAAATAAAAGTAATTGCACTAGCTTGCGTAGCCATTACAGAAAGACCTATTGCAGCCCATCCCATAGTATTTCCACCACGCAAATAGCCATGTATATCAACAGTTTTTCTGGTTTTCCAAACCCCATAAGCAACAATGCCAAATAGGGTAGAGAGCATTACAATCCAATCTGCTACACTCATGAAAAATAGTTTGAAAACCACATAAAAAACAAAATGTTAGCGGCTAAAAACACCAAAACAAATATGTAAACCCTAGACCAAGAGTTGAAAAATTTGCGCATTACTTTTGGGCGGGTTTATAGCTTAAAATATTGGCAAGTAGTCTGTAAGCACCAGGTACACCTTTTGGCAATTGCCTAAAAAAGCTAATGCCACAATAAACGTAAGCACCTTTGCCATAGTCGGCTACAATTAAAGCTCCTTCGGCGGCTTCTTCCTCAGGGTCGTTCCACGAAATAAGAGGTGAAAAATTTTCATTCCATTCATCAGCAAAGTACAATCCGCGTTCTTGAACCCAATTGTCAAAATCTATATTGGTTATTTTATTGGGTGTATTAAAAATCGGGTGATTTGGATTTAAAATTTTTGCTGTTGCTTCTTCCTTCGTAACTCTGTTGCGCGATAATTTAAAAGAAAAGGGTCCAGCATTTTCCATATCTGCGCCTGATGTATTGTATTGAATAACATAGGTTCCACCATTTTTTATGTAGTTGTTTATTGCTTCTTGGCAAAAAGCCATTTTAGGCTCAGTATTGTAAAGCCTAATTCCGGCAATTATTGCGCTATAACTACTTAAATCGGTTGTGTTTATATCGTTTGGAGTAAGTTGAACAACTTCAATTCCTAAGTTTTGTAAAAGGTCGGCAACTTCATCTCCAGCCCCCATTAAATAGCCTATTTTTTGTAGGTTTTGCTTCAAATCAAGTTTGATAACTTTTAAACTAGATGTTGGAAAAAGAACTTGTTTGGTAATGTGGTCATACTCTATGGTTTTAATTCCTCTGCCATAGCTGTGTCCATCCTTATTAGAAGCTGTAAAAACAACGTCTTCTTGGCTGCTTTCAATAGTAGGTTTTACCTTAAAGGTGATTGTTTTTTCCTCGCCAACTTCTTTAAAAGTGAGTTTTGAAATTCCATTATCAATTTCCCACCCTTGAGGCATATTTACTTTAATTGTAATTTCTTCTTCAACTAATAAAGATTTTACCACTACGTTTATGTTTTGCCAATTATTATCGGTAAAAACCAAATTTTCTAAAGCTGGTGTAACCATTACAGCGGGGTAATTTTTATAATCAACCCGAACTTCACCTTTAACGCGGTCTCTCCATTTGTATTCAACAGGTTGCTTAAAGGTTAATTTCTCTCCTTCAACTTCTAATTCAATCTCCAGATTAAGGAAACTTGAATTTTGAGGCAATCCAATTTCAGTTTGGTTTTTTACATAGAACATGTTTTCAAAATCCTCGAAAAGCCAATAAGGTTGAGAAATTTCATTTTCAATTGCTTCAGTGCTAAAAGTGTGTTCAGCAGGCACATTATTTACTGATTCTTTATTTACTAAAACAGCATTTTCGAGGTAACTCGGTTTTACTCTTGTAATTTTTACAGGGGTTATACTTGGGTTTAGAACAAGCAAATCAATTTTATTGTCGCCTAATTTTGAGCTTGTGTATTCTCTATCTGTCAAAGCTTCAGCATAAATACCCAAGCATGAAATTATAAGTTGGTTAACCTCTTTGATTTTGAATTCTTTTTGAGGAAAATCTAGTTTTTCAATTTCACGTTTTAGAGAAAGCAATGATTTAATGCTATTTTCAGGTTGTTGCGGATTATAGTTTTTTATGATTTCATCAATTGAAGCTTCTATGGTACTGCCATTTTTTATTCCCGTCCACGATACTTCATCTTGGTTAAATAACCCTGAAGTTCTTTTTTCGCCTTTAACGTACTTTAAATATTCTTGTTGAGAGCCCCTTGCAGAGGTTGTACCAAAACCTTGGCTTTTATGTTTTGAGCGCGATAAAGATGCAATTTCGTTATGCCATTGACCCAATTCAGTATTGAAGGTACCAATATCAAAAACGATAAAATCTTCATTATCCTTCGCCTGATTTTCAATAGATTTATCCCACCACGTAGAAGTATTAAAATACAAAGATTTAGGCTGCCAAACACTAACAAATTTTAGTTGATTAGGAGCAAAATTTGGGTCAGCTGCTTTATCAAAAGCCTCTTCTGCTAAAATTGCCGATGCCGAGTGATGACCGTGACCTGCATAATTATTTGGAGGAAAACGTGTAATCATAACATCAGGTTTAAATTGCCGAATGGCCCAAACCATATCTTCTAAAACTAAATCTTTATTCCATTTTTCTAATGTTTCCTCAGAGCTTTTTGAGTAACCAAAATCTACCGCTCGGGTAAAAAATTGTCCTCCACCATCTAATTTTCTTGCCTCCAATAATTCTTGGGTTCTTAACAAACCAATATATTCTCCTTTTTCAGTTCCAATTAAATTTTGGCCTCCATCACCTCGTGTTAAAGAAAGATATGCCGTTCTAATTAATGCGCCTTTAGATAAATAGGCTATTAGTCTTGTATTCTCATCATCGGGATGAGCGGCAATGTATAAAACACTTCCAGGGTTTTTAAGCTTTTTTAAATCTAATAATATTTCTGATGAAGACTTTTGGCCAAAGCCTTGAATCACCAATAAAAATGCAAAAGCAACAATTAATATTTTCCTCATAAGTTTATGTTGGGGTGGTAAAAATAAGAGTTTAACCCACTTTTAGTTTAGATAATATTTTCAAAAAATTAAACCTCTCTCGTTAAACTGTTAAAATAGCGTTTGGTTAAAATTTTTGCTGGAAGGTATGAAGCACCAAAACCAATAAGAATTACTGTTGCAAAAACCACAGCAACATCAAATAACTCGATGGCCATTGGGTAATAATCTACAATTACACCTTGCAAAGGAACTATGCCAACGGTTTGTTGTAACCACGTAAGTAGCAAGCCTAAACCAATTCCTCCAACTCCCCCAACCAAGCTAATTAAAACGCCTTCAATTAAAAATATTTGGAAAACCATATTTTCTGTAGCGCCCAAACTTCTGAGGGTAAATAAATCTTCGCGTTTGTCAATAATTAACATGGCAAGGTTTCCAATAAGGTTAAAGGTTGCCACCACAAGTACAAAACTTAAAATCAAGAAAGTAACCCACTTTTCTGTTTTGTTGGTTTTGTAAATTATTTCGTTGAGTTGGTATTTGGTTTTTACTTCAAAATCGGCTCCTAAAATAGCCTGTATTTTTAGCTTTAAATCTTCAGGATTTACATCTTCATTTAATGACAATTCATAAGCAGACATCTCACTTTTCTTCATTAATAAGTTTTGAGCGAATTTGTAAGGTACTAATGCATATTTATTATCAAAATCTGGATTTATGGCAAAAATCCCACTAGGTAAAATGGGTTGCACCCTAAATGCTTCAGCTAAATTTGGGTTTAATTGTTTGGTGTTTTTAGCAGCATAAATATAAATTGGTTGTAGTGCATTTTCTATGTATAAGCCTATTTTATCTGCAATTCCATAACCCATTACAGTATAATTTAAATTTCCATCTTCAAGCAGTAATTCCCCCTCGTAAAGCATAGAGTCAATACCTGAGTGGCTCAAAAAACTCTCCTCAACGCCTTTAATGGTTGCAAAAGTTTGTTTTTGATTGTATTTTAAAACAACAGTTTCTTCTAAAACCTTTGAACCGCCTAAAATGCCTTCAAGATTTAAAATTTCATTTTCGGGGAAGGTTTCTTCTGCAAAAGTTTTTCCAATGGTTGCAGTAATTTTTATGTCAGGGTCAAAAGAGCTGTAAAGCGATTCAACTAACTTTTCGAGGCCATTAAAGGCTGATAAAATTACAATTAATGCTAGGGCTCCAATAGCAATACCTCCCATTGAAATGGCGGTAATGATGTTGATTACATTTCGGCTTTTTTTAGCAATTAAGTATCGAATAGCAACAAAAAGCGAAAATTTTTTCAAACCAATTTTACTTTAAAAGCTCTTCAATTCTTTCTGCATAATCCAAAGAATCATCAATAAAAAAAGTCAAGTTTGGAATACGGCGTAAATTTTTCTTTAAAATATTACCTAAGCTAAGTCTTATTTCAGAAGTTTTAGTCCTAATGTTTTTTAGAACTTCTTCGGCATCTTTAGATGGAAATACACTTAAGTATATTTTGGCTTCTAGCAAATCTTGAGAGATTCTTACTTGGGTAACTGTTACCATTTTTCCTGGTAAAAATCCTGGAGATATTTTAATAAAAATACCTGCCATTTCTTTTTGAATTAGCCTAGATACCTTTTGTTGTCTGAGTGTTTCCATCGCTGCAAAAATAAGCACCTTAAACCATTTAAATCAATAAATATCAAACACTTAAAATATCACTACTTTTACGCCCGAATTAATACAGAAACATGAAGAAAATTTACACTATTTTATTAATTGCTTTTTCATTAAACAGCTTTGCTCAAATTAATGTAAACAGCTCAGATTTTGGAATTGTAGGAGATAGTATTTTCCTTGCAGTAAATAACAATCCAGCTGCAAATATTTCGGTTGGTGGCACTGGTCAGCAAACTTGGGATTTTTCAAGTATTGGTTTTGGAGGATTGGATACCATTAGTTTTATTAATCCTCAATTTACAGGCTTTTCCTCACTTTTTCCTATGGCCACTGAAGCAACAGGAAAAGACGATGGCTTAACTTATTTTAATAATAACCCGGCATTTAGAGCAATAGATGGTCAAACAGGAGATTTATTTGGAGATGGAAATAATTATGCAATAAACTACAGTCCAGATTTAACCATTCTAAATTTCCCAGCAACTTATTTAGATTCGTTTTTAGTTTCGACTTCAATAGATACTATAAAAGATACAAGTATTGTAATTCCACCTCTTTTTAACTTTGATTCAATCAGGCTAAAAAGAACCATTATTTACGATTCGAAAATTGATGGTTATGGATTAATTACAACTCCAGGAGGAACATTTAACTCTATAAGACAATATCGTATTGAGACACAAATTGATACAATTTGGACGCATACAACAGGAGGTTCTTGGGCTTTAGCGCCGGTAAATGCAACTGCTACGGCTACTGTTCATAAATATATTTGGTACACAAATTTTGAAAAGTATCAGGTATTCGAAGCGGAAGCTTCAGGTCCAGGTGGAAATATTACCACAGCAAAATTTTTATTAGGTGGAAATATGTCAGCTTCAATTGCTGTTTTTCAGGGTCCAAATTGTTTTAATGGTTGCGATGGTTTTGCCATTGTTGATGCAGTTGGCGGAACACAGCCATACACATATAAATGGTCTTCAAATTCTGGAAACCAAACCAATGATACTGCTTCAGCGCTTTGTGCAGGGCTTTATAATGTTACTGTTTATGATGTTTTAGGCGATAGTGCAACCTCATTAATTAATTTGAATCAACCATCTACTGCCTTGCAAATTGATACCAACTCAATTACAGCCGAAAGCGCTTTTGGTAATGATGGAGCAATAGATGTAAATGTTTTTGGCGGAACTTCTCCTTATTCATATTTGTGGAGCAACGCAGCCATTTCGCAAGATATTTCTGGGTTAGCCACAGGAAACTTTTCATTATTAGCAACTGATGCGAATGGTTGTACAGATAGCCTTTCATTTTTTGTTCCTAATGCTGCTTCGGCTTTAACCGCATCTGCTTCAGTTTTGCAACAAGCAACCTGTTTTAATGCATGTAATGGAGAAGCTAAAGTATCAGCTGCAGGTGGCGTTTTGCCTTATTCTTATAAATGGAGTAATGCCCAAACTGATACCATTGGCTCATCACTTTGTGCAGGAAGTTTTTCTGTTACTGTTTATGATGCAACTATGGATTCTACAGTTACTTCAGGCAGTATTACTCAACCAACAGTTTTGGTTGCTGATACAGTTTCAGTTTCTAGCGAAACACCTTCGGGAAATGATGGCTCAATAAATATTTCCGTAATTGGCGGTACAGCACCTTACAACTATTTGTGGAGCAATAGTGATACAACCAAAGATGTTTTTGGATTAACCACAGGAAATTTTTCGGTTACTGTAACTGATGGTAATAATTGTACTGATGTTTTAACAGTTTTTGTTCCTTTTTCTGGCACAAGCCAAGGAATTACCTATTTCAGTTCAGACTTTGGTTCTGCCGGAGATGCAGCTTATTTGGCGTTTGACCCCTCAATACCAAATGTTGATATTACCTCAAATGGAAGTACCAATTGGAATTTTGGTAACTTACAAATTGGAAATTTGGATACCATAAAATTTTTAGATCCGGCCAATACTGTAAATGGTTCAAAATTCCCGAATTCTAATTTGGTAATTGCAAGAAAAAACGATACTTCGTACGTAAATAAATCGCCTACAAGTTTAACCTTTCAAGGCATTGTTGCAGATGCTTTCGGTTTAGGAGGAGTAGCTGCAATTCAGTTTAATCCACCTTTAAAGGATATTGAGTTTCCAATTGCTTTTGGCCAAAACTTTACTTCTACAACAGTTATTGATAGCTCTTTAGATACAGCAGTTCAGATTTTTGACTCGATTAGAGTAAAACGAATTATTACCCAATCTAGCCAAACTGATGCCTATGGAAATATGATAATTCCAGCAGGAAATTATGATGCAGTAAGGCAAAGAACCTTGCAGGTTTCAATGGATAGTATTTGGGGGCATACAATTTTAGGATGGCAAAACATTCCCCAATTAAATACTACAGATTCACTTTATATCTTTAGATGGTATGCTAAAGGAGAGGCTTTTCCGATTGTAGTTGTTGAGGCAGGCGATAGTGTTGGAAGCATAACTTCGGTTGCCTTTAAACTAGGCGATAATTTATTGGCTTCTATTGCATCAAAAACAAATGTTACCTGCAATGGCGATTGCGATGGAGAAGCGACAGTTCAAGGGCTGAGTGGTGTTGGACCTTATAATTACTATTGGGATGCCAATACTGGAAACCAAACTGGAGCCACTGCCACAAACCTTTGTCCAAATAGTTATGCAGTAACTGTGGTTGATGCAAATATGGATTCAGTTTTAACAACTGTTCAAATAACAGAACCTCTTGTATTGATAGTTACTTTAAACAGCACAACTCCAGAAAGTGATCCGGGTAATAATGGGGCAATAAATATAAACGTTACAGGTGGAACTTCGCCTTATCAATATGCTTGGAGTAATACTTCAAAAACTACACAAGACCTTACTGGTTTGGTTGGAGGGAATTACACTGTAACTGTAACTGATGCTAATAATTGTACTCAAACTTTGCCTGTTACGTTAAACTCAACTGTTGGCGTGGGTGAAATTTCTAAAGAAGATTTTCAGTTATTTCCAAACCCTACCAATGGAATTTTAAACTTAGTGTTCGGAAATTCTAATTCAAGAAAAATAGAAATTTTAGATGTGCTTGGAAGTGTGGTTTTTGAATCAAACACTTCTCAAAAACAAGAAACTTTAGACTTGGCCAATCTTGAAAAAGGGATGTATTTAATTTCTATTTCAGATCAGGAAGGGAATAAATTATTGAGGCGGTTAATTCTTCATTAATCTAAAATGAATCTTAAAACAAAAAAAAGGGAAAACACAGTTTTCCCTTTTTTTTGCTATTTATTACAGAATTAACCTGCAAAATAGGCTTCTAACTCTTTGAGGGTATTTTCATTGGTTTTAATATCATGAACAATAGCTCCGTGCTCTAAAACCACAATTCGTTCGCAAACATCAGCAACATGATTTAAATCGTGAGAAGAGATGAGCATAGTTACTTCTCTTTCTTCTTTAAGTTGCTTTAAAAGTGCTTTTAATTTTATTTGGGTTGATGGGTCTAAGTTGGCAAATGGCTCATCTAAAATTAAGATTTCGGGTTCACCAATAAGAGCAGCCACAATACCAATTTTCTTTTGATTGCCTTTTGAGAAATCTCTTAAATATTTGCTCTTGCCTAAAATTTCATCGTGAAAAAATGTCTCAAACTGCAAAACATAAGTATCAACTTCTTGAGTAGTTAAGTTATGCAACTTGCCAATAAAATGAAAGTACTCTTCAGCGGTTAAAAAGTCGATTAAAAACCTTTCATCTAAATAAGAACCTGTAAAGTATTTCCAAGCTTCAGATTTTGAGGTTACAACATCTTTAAATGTAGCAATACCAGAAGTTGGCTGAATTAAATCTAACATAGACCTAAACATGGTAGTTTTTCCAGCACCGTTGTTTCCAACCAAACCAAAACTTTCGCCTTTTTCAATTTTTAAATTTTCAATATTAAGGGCAGAAAAATCTCCGTAAACCTTTGTTAAGTTTTCAATTGATATCATTATTCTCTAAAATTTGAAGCTATTTTATAACGTTGTTCTCTTAGCCTTTCTGTAAGTAGTTTGTTTAATTGTTTGGTCAATAAAATACCTAAACTTCCTATAGCAAAAAGCGCTATTAAACCTGCTGTTTCATTAATGAAAAGATAAAAAATTGCATAAATAAAAACAGGTAATCCCATTACAGGAATCATTAAAATAAATTGTTGTGCTCCAGTACCTTGGTAATTCATAAAACTACTTTTTGACAAGTCTATTTTTTTAGGACTAAATGTAGCTGTGTATAATACAATCCAAGAAGTAATTCCTATATTAAAAATTGCAATTGCAGCATTAAACAAAACTATTTTCCATCCAAAATAGGCATATACTAAAGAGAAAATAAATGCAGCCACAACACTTGCGGCAAAAAGGTAATATTTAGCTGCTATGTAGTCTTTAAGTTGCACATTTCTTGCTAAAAGACCATCGAAATAGCCACTTTCCCAGCTTATTAAAAATTGGCCATAGTTTAGCATAAACATGCCTGTAATAATTAAACCAAATAATATTAACGAAAATGGATTTTGACCACCTGTTGGATACAAGATGAAACCATAAAACACAAAAAGAAAAGAAACTATTGCTACAGATTTTGAGCGTTTGTTTCTCCAAATTAATTTTAATTCTACCTCTATTAGTTTACCAATTTGTTCAAACCTATTGAGGAAAGAAATATTGGTTGATTTGATGTTTTTCTTTTTCGAGTCTTCAAAGTTTTCTAAGTATGCATTATGGCTATAAAAGCGGTAAACAACCCAATATGTAATTACCATAATAGCGAGTGGCGCAAAAACCCATATTGCATTATAAATAGCACCATCAAATAGCATTTGACTAAAACTTCCAATACTAACATATCCAAAATACTCTAACGTTATTAGTATTGCAATTAATCCACCAAAACCAAGCACAATTTGAGGTTTTTCGGCTAATATTCTTTTTAAATAAATACTTAAAAAGTTGTTAATTCCGTTAAAGGCAAACAATGCCAACAACCATAGCCAAGCACCCGATGTGCTTTCGTATTTAGCAATCCAACCAATGGCAAAAGGCACAGCCATAATAAAAATGGAAGTATTAAATACATTGGCCAATGATTTTACCAAAGTAAAATGAATCATTTTCTTTTTACTAATAGGTAAGTGTAAATAGGGTATAAGGCTTAAAACTGGTATTGGCTGCATGTAAAACCTCAAGAAAATATCGATTAAAAAATAATAAAGCAGCCCGTAATTCAGATTTGTAATTGGGCTTTCTCCAGGAAAAATAGCCATAAGAATATCTCCTGCCATATAGCCTAAAAAAACGAAGTTTAAGGCTAGGTATAAAAAAAGTAAACCCATTAAAAAGTTTACAAATGCACTTTTTTGCCAAACTGAAGATCTGAAAAATTCTTTCCAGGAGTGTTTTATGAGCTCAATCATTTCTAGGGATATGAGTTCAAATTTAAAGTTATTAAAACGTGATTGCTTATTTTTTTACAAATGGAAAATAAAAAATGTGGATGGTTTTGGGTGAGGTTTAATATTGGCTAGATGAATGAAGAATTGTTTTAAGAGATATTCTTAATACTATTTCCCTCTAACTCTTAGCCCGCCGAAGAGTGAACACTTCTTAAGAGTGGTTTTCCGCAATTTTATTTCGAGAGCTGCTTTGCAAAAGCAGTGTATCGAGAACTTTTCAAGAGCAGAATCTTGAATACTTCTCGATACAATTTCTCCCGATAGCTATCGGGAGAAATCACTCGAAGTGACTTTGGTTGTTGATTAATGGGATTCTTATTTTTCGATGGCTTTTGAAGTCCTTAATTATTTCTTTACTCCTAGTCATTTGCAAAATGACGAAGCCGGCCTGACCTGCAGGGGCGAGGAGTCTTTAAATTGTGAAATGAATTTTTATTGATAAGCCTAAAAACCTAAGTGGAAATAGAAAGCAATTGTCCTTTCGAATCTCTTTTGCAAAAAGAGTGAGAAATCTATTAATTAGGTTAAGGAAACCTAAGTGTAAGCGATTAAAAATAAATTAACGGCAAAAGTGTGTGTTGTTGTTTTTTGTTTAGATTTATTCACAAATCAAAATCTAATGCCATTAAACCAAAAACAAATTTTATTTAACCAGAAAATTCAGTTAGCTAAATAATGAAGCCTTTTTTGTTTTTTGTCCGATAGCTATCGGGAAAAATCACTCGAAATGACTTTGGTTAAAGCCTACAAGCGCGTGAAAAATTATTAACTTTTTAAAGCTTCAATCTGTTTAAGAATTTCATCGGCTTCAGCTGCTTTAGCATCGCTTTGGGTGCGGTTAATAGTTGCTAAATCGTATGATTCTTTTAAAAGTTTTTTATACTTGATTTGAAGTTTTTCTACTTCAGTTTTCTTTTTGAATATTCCAAACATGATGTGCTTTTAATATGTAACCAAAAACAATCAAATTGGTTTTGGTTAAAATGTTTTATTGCCAAATATTAGCCTGTGCTAAGGTAATTTTATGACCAAAAAACATTCTTGCATTTTTATCAAAGGTTTCTGTAAAATCTGAAACAAAGAATTTTTGAGTAGCATTTTCACTATTGCCTAAAAGGTTTTTTTCTTCTAGTAATTTTTTGAGTTGTTGGGCAATCACTTCACTAGAATCTAAAATGGTTACTTTTTCTCCTAAAACTGCAGCTATATCATCTTTTAACAATGGGTAATGGGTACATCCTAAAACTAATGAGTCAATATCTGTAAGCTCAGGGTTTTTAAAATACTCAGCCAATACCAACTTACTTATGGTTGTATTGTAAAAGTTCTCTTCAACCAAAGGGGCTAGGAGAGGGGTAGCAATTTCTACTACTTTTAAGTTGGGAGATAGTTTTTTGATTCTTTCTCTGTAAACATGACTTGAAATGGTTCCTTTTGTACCAATAACACCAACCTTTTTAAAGTTTTTGTGTGTACTAACAAATTGAGCCATTGGGTCGATTACATTAACAACAGGAATTTTATTTTTTACTTGTTTTAAAACTGCATGATACCCAAATGACGAAGCAGTATTACAAGCAATTACAATTGTTTTTGCATTTTGCGAAGTCAAAAACGCAGCAATTTTTTCCGAATAATGGGCAACTGCACTTGCAGATTTGTCGCCATAAGGGAGGTGAGCAGTATCGCCAAAATAGATGATATTTTCATTTGGCAATAGCTTATAAATAGCATTGGCGACTGTTAAGCCGCCAATGCCTGAATCAAATATTCCTATAGGGTTCGAATTATTTATGACCCTAAATTTATAAACCTAATTTGGTTTTAACCAAAGGCAGAATGTCGTCAGTATCAGGAAAAACTAATAATGAACCTGAAGCAGTGTCAAAAACATATGTAAAACCATTTTCTTTGGCAACATCATTAATAGCTTGATTGGCTTTTTCAATCATGGGCTCCATCAATTGTTCTTCTTTTTTTGCAATTGATTGTTGTGCTTTTACTTGAAAATCTCTAATTCTTCTTTCAAGGTCAGCTAATTCTTCTTCTTTAGCTTCTCTAACCGGATCTGCCATTACCTTAGCATTGGTTTGATACTCAGTTAATTTTTTCTCGTATTCGTTACTCATGCTGCCTAATTGGTCTTCTAAAGACTTTGCAAAAGTTTGTAATGAAGTCTCTGCAGTTTTTCTTTCTGGCATCATTACCAAAAGGTCGTTAGAGTTTATATGACCCATTTTATTCTTTGTTTGAGACATTCCTGCTAAAGGAATTAAAGTAAGGGCAACTAATAGTAGGGTTAAAAAATTTTTCTTCATGATTATAATTATTAAGTTGGCAAAAATATATTTATTCTAGTTATTTCAATTTTCTAATTAATTCTTCACTTTTATCATACTTTGGATCTGAATAAAGAATGTTACTTTGACCTGCTACATCAAAAATGATCGCGTAATTATTTCGGTCGGCCATTTCTTTTATTTCAGCAAAAATTTTATCCTGTACTGGTTTCACCAATTCTTTTCTTTTTTTAAAAAGCTCTCCTTCAAGTCCAAATTTTTGTTTTTGATAAGCTCTTGCTTCTTCTTCTTTTTTGGCTAACTCAGTTTCTTTTTGCTTCTTCATTTCTTCAGTAAGCAATATCTGTTCCGCTTTAAAAGACTTTCTTAATTCTTCAAGTTCGGCATATTTTGCTTCAATGGTTTTTTGCCATTGCTCACTCAAAGCATCAAGTTCTTTTTGGGCTTCTTGATATTCTTCCATGCTTTCTAAAATCAAATCTGTGTCGATGTAAGCAAACCTTTGGCCAAAAATTGAAAGACCAAAAAACAGACTGAAAACAACTAAAATAAACTTCTTCATATTATAAGTCTCCTAAGTTAGCACCAATTGTAAAATGTACTTGAGATTTAGGCATTCCTGGTTGCCCTGGAATATCATCAAACCTATATCCCCAATCCAATCCTAGTAATCCAAACATGGGTAAAAATACCCGTATGCCAAATCCAGCAGATTTTTTCACATCAAATGGATTGTAAGTATCGAAAGAGTTCCAAGCATCACCTGCTTCTGCAAACACCAAACCGTAAATTGTAGCTGATGGATTTAAAGTAAATGGATACCTTAATTCTGCAGTATATTTTGAAATAATTGTACCTCCATTAAAGGGAGAAACAGATTGGTCGTTATATCCCCTTAAGGCAATAATTTCTCTACCATCTAATGCAAAACCTTTTAACCCACTTCCTCCTAGATAAAACCTTTCAATAGGTGCCGGTCCAACTGATTTGTTCCATTGGCCTAAAAATCCGAAACCTATTTTGGTGTTCAAAACCAAGTTTCCTGCTAAGGTTGTAAATGTAGAAGAGGTAAATTTCCATTTGTAATATTCTACCCATCTATATCTTTCTTGTTGGGTTCGATTAAATATTTCTTGATTGGTTAAAATTTCGTCTTTAGCATTTGCTTCATCAATAACTTGTTGTTCTAAGTTACTGTAATTCTTGCCATTTACCCAAGAGTATGGGAAAGTTGTTTGGCCCGAGACTTTAAATTGAGATCCTAAACGAGGGTATATTGCTTGGTCAATTGAACTTCTCGATAGAGTAGTTCTAAAAAATAAGTTGTTCGCAACACCAGTCGTAAAAATAAATTGGTTCCAATCTTTCAGGTCATATTTCTGGTAACTTAATTCGTATTGAATTGTGAAATAGTCATCAGGCCACTTCAGCCTTTTTCCTAAACCTACCGAAATACCTGTAATGTTCACATAAGCTCTATCTGGGTTTAAAACCTTTTTACCATCAGCACCTGTAGAATCTTGCAAAAATTTTCTTGCAGAAGATTGTGCAGAATAATATGCTGTTAAAGAAAATGAATTTGGTTTTTTGCCTCCTAACCAAGGCTCTGTGAAACTCATGTTATAAGATTGAAAAAAGAACCCATTACTTTGTGCTCTAATAGATAATCTTTGGCCATCTCCTGAAGGAACTGGTCTCCAAGCACCCTTTTTAAAGAAGTTTTTACTTGAGAAGTTATTAAAACTTACACCTAAAGTTCCCACAATTCTACCTGCACCAAATCCACCTGATAATTCTATCTGGTCTGAGGGAGATTCTACCACTGCATATTCTATGTCTACAGTTCCATCAGCTTGGTTTGGTTTAGGGTTGATGGCAATTTGTTCGGCATCAAAATACCCCAATACCGAAAGTTCTCTTTGAGATCTTATTATATCACTTCTACTAAATAAAGAACCAGGATACGTTCTCAATTCTCGAATTACAACATGATCGTTTGTTTTGGTATTTCCAGTTACAGTTATTTCATTTATTCTGGCTTGTTGGCCTTCATAAATTTGAATTTCTAAATCAATAGTATCATTTCTTACACTAGTTTCTATTGGACTTACCTGAAAAAATAAATAGCCGTCATCCATGTATAAAGACGAAATATCTTTACTATTTGGGTCCATTGATAAACGGGCATCAAGTTTTTCAGGGTCATAAATTTCACCCTTTTTTATACCCAAGGTATTGGATAAAAATTTTGATTGATATTTTTTATTTCCAACCCACTTAATGTCTCCAAAATAGTACTGATTTCCTTCAGTTAATTTCATAAAAATAGTTACCTCATTTTCGCCGCTTTTGTAAACTGAGTCTTTTTCAATTTTGGCATCGCGGTAACCTTTTTTATTGTATTTCTCAACAATAGCAACTTTATCATCTTTAAAGTTTGAATTTAAAAATTTTGAAGCTTTAAATAGTCTTACACTTACGTTTTCACCAAAATATTCTCCAATTACTGTAAAGCCCTCTTTACGACCCTTTTTGAAAAAAGCTTTAAATGAAGCTAATAGCATCCCGTCAAAATCGATAAAAGGTTTAAAAACAGACTTCTGTTTCGTTTCCTTCATCGACTTTTTAATTTTTGCTTTAGAAAAAGTTTCGTTTCCTTCAATAATTATTTCTTGAATTTTTACCTTTTGGTTTTTAGTCACCTTAATGGTTAATACAATATGGTTGCGGCTTGTAGAATCATCTTCTGTTATAAGCGCTACTTCACAGTTTAAATAGCCTTTTTCAACAAAGAATTTCTTTATAGTATTTTCAGTAGAAAGTAATAGGTTATCTGTTACAATTTTCTCTCTGTAAAGCTTTATTTCTTCTCTAATGTCATCAACCTCTGTTTTTTTAAGACCTTCAAACTTAAATCTAGATAATCGAGGTCTTTCAGTAATATTAACGACTAAAAAAATATTTTCACCTTGAATTTTCTCTGCCTCAATGTTGATGTCTGAAAAAAGACCTTGATCCCAAAGGTTTTGAATTGCTTTTGTAATTGCATCACCAGGCACGGTAATAGATTTCCCAACGGTTAAGCCACTTAATAAAACTAATGCGTTTGGGTCTAAAACATTTGAACCCTCAACTCTAATTCCACCAACAATAAAATCTTTAGGATTTGATGGGTCAGTTAAAATATCTTTTGATAATTTAAGTTGCGCATTTACATTTAACCCACAAAAAATGAGTAGAATAATTAGTACTTGTCTAAATATCATGGTTGGGTTAATTGTTCGCTAATTTTTCCGAACCTTCTCTCTCTACTTTGAAATTCTATAACCGCATTAAACAAATCTTCACGGGTAAAATCTGGCCAAAATTTCTCAAAGAACTTTAATTCAGCATAAGCTAATTGCCAAAGCAAGAAGTTGCTAATTCTATATTCTCCTGAAGTTCTGATCATTAATTCTGGGTCGGGTATATTTTTAGTAGCTAAGTAGTTTCTAAATAATTCTTCATTAATATTTTCTGAGTCAATTTTGCCGCTTTTAGCATCTTCGACCAAGTTTTTTATTCCTTCTAAAATTTCCCATTTTGCACTATAGCTTAATGCTAAAACTAAAGTCATTTTAGTGTTTTTAGAAGTTTCTTCAATCGCTTGATTTAACTCATTTATACAATTGTCTGGCAAACTTTTTAAATCGCCTATGGTTTGTAAACGAATATTGTTTTTGTTTAGTGTTTCAATTTCTTGATGAATTGTAGAAATTAACAATTCCATTAAAGCGGTAACTTCTGGTTTAGGTCGGTTCCAGTTTTCTGTAGAAAAGGCGTATAGAGTCAAATATTTAACACCAATCTCCGCACAGCCCTCTACTGATTCTACAACAGCTTTTATTGCATTTTGGTGTCCAAAAATTCTGTCTTTTCCTTGATTTTTAGCCCATCTTCCATTGCCATCCATAATAATGGCGATGTGTTTAGGTACTTTATTAGTATCGATTTGCGACTTTAATATTTCTTGCTTATTGCTCAAATATTTTTTGTTTTAAAAAATAGTTTGCAAAGATAGAAATTAAAAAGGGTTAAAATGGCAGCTTGAAGGGTCACTTGTAAGCCTAAATGCTACACCAATATTGATAAAGCTATACCAATCGTTGGTTTTTGAATCTCCTCTTTGCGTTTGCCAATTATTATTTAATGCAGAAAGTTGGTTTGTGGCTCTATTTGATAAGGTAGCAGTTAAACTTGAAACATTGTTTGGGTCTGGGTACAAAGTGCTTACATCGTCCAAATAATCAGTGTAAGTTTTTCTCATTCCCCAATCAAAATGTAGGCTTAACCTTTCTAAGGGTTTAAGTTTTAAACCAATACCAAAAGGAAAAGATACTTGAAAATTATTGTATGAGGATGCTTGACCCTCTGTACTATAAGCATTTAAATCATACAAATTGTTCAAATATTCTGTTTGCGGATTCATTAGAAAAATTCCTAATCCTCCGTAAATATAAGGGGAGAAAAACTCTTTTTTATTGAAGTTGCTGAAGTCTAGAAAATTGAATTCGACAACAGAAGTAATTTCGTAAATATCGGATGAAAATGAGAGGTTTCTCTGTTGTAAAATGAGGTCTGAAGTGTTTAAATTATCAGCGCCCTTAACTTTACCAAAAGCAAATTGCGTTTTTACTCCAAATCTCCCATTAAAGTTTCCTCTATGAAAAATGCCAAACCCCATTTCCATTAATTGTGGGTTAAGGTGTTGTGTTGGGTTTAAATCTCCGATATAGTACATAGCTCCACCAGAGACCCCAATTTCCATATTGGGCTGGGCTTTTACTTGTAAAGCTCCAATAAAAAAAATAAAGAAGTAAACAAAATTTTTCATCAATCGTTTTTAAGTAAACGATTAGAAGCGCGGTTTAATGCTTCTACCTTTCAAGAATTTATAATGAAAGCCAACTGTACCATACATGTAATAATCATTTGATAGTGGGCTGCCACGTTGTTGGTCTTTTCCTGTCCAGCTTCTATTGGGTACGCGCGTATTTCCTTCAACATTGGAACCATCATAATCTGGTTGACTTATTAATATATTTCTATCGGCTAAATCTGCAGATTGATCTCCGTAAGCAGCTCTAAGTGCATTGTTATCGTAGTAATTAGTGCTAATGTCGTCTATATAATCAGAAAAAGTATAGCGGCCTCCGTATTCAACTGATATACTCATTTGTTTATTTAGAAAATATCTAAAACCGGCCCCTCCTGCAATTACAATAGTATTTTGTTTGTAATCCGGAATAATATTTCCGTCTTTATCGGGCAAACCTTGTCCTTCGGTGTTTAATGGAGCTAAATCAACCCATTTACCATTATAGTTTGCCTGAGAGTTGAAGATAATCCCCCCACCTCCGGCAAAAAAGTAGCCAGAAATATTAGATAAAAAAGAGCTCTTTACTCCCTTTAGTTTATATGAAGCACCTGTTTTGGCATTCAACCAATAATATTCATACTGTATTGAAGCTTCGTAAATTGAACCTCTAAAAGATAAATTCCTTACCTCCCTGTAAATATTATCAGTGTAGGCATCATCACCTGCAACTCTAGCTAAAATTAGATTGAGTCTTAGATTCATTTTTTCATGAATTTTATAGGCATAACCTAAACCAAATGAAGGTCTAGTAGCTCTAAAGTCATAGTCAGTGCTATAAAATTTTGGATTCAATTGATCAGAACCACCAAGTTCCCCAAGAAAATTGGTTGCTCCAATAGAACCTGAAACTTCATGCCTATAATATTTCCATTTTTGGGCAAACAGGTCATTGTTGCCAATAAAAATCACTAAGATTAATATTACAAAAGATTTAGAAAAACCACTAAAATTTTTCGCCATAGGGTGCAAATATAAAAAAAGCCAATTCAACTTAAATGTTATTTCTTTTATCCAGACCCCAATTTAATTTTGATCTTATGGTGCTAAGGTAGGAATGGCCTTTCAATCTTACCAAATTAATGTAGAAACTATTCTTTGAAATGGTTAATTCTATCGTTGAATCAACTTTTTGAGATCTAGAATCTAATGCTACCATATAATATTTGCTACGGCCTTCAACTTTTAATTTTATTTCCTTATCATCAGGAATTACCACTGGCCTCATGTTTAAATTATGCGGTGCAACAGGCGTTATAACAAAATTATTTGAACCAGGAAAAATAATCGGTCCTCCACAACTTAAAGAATAAGCAGTTGAACCTGTTGGCGTAGAAATAATTAATCCATCAGACCAATAGCTGTTCAAAAAATTACCATCTAAAAATGTATGAATTTTTACCATAGATGAATTGTCACTTTTGTGAATGGTTAATTCATTTAAAGCAAAATTATTTCCGTTAAAAATCGGAATATTTGAATCTACCTTTAAAGTTGCTCTCTTATAGAGTTCAAAATCTTCTTTTACAATTGAGGAGGCAACAGTTTCTAACTCTTGGATTGAAGCACCAGATAAAAAACCTAACCTACCTGTGTTTATTCCCAAAATAGGAATATGAGAATCTTTGATAAAAGTGGTAGAATCTAAAAAAGTTCCATCACCGCCGATACAAACTAAAAAATCAATTTCTTTAGGATTCCATGTATCTCGATCAAATATTTTTACCTTTTCTGAAAAAGAAATTCTGGGTTTCAAAAAATCGTGGAAAGGTTCAAAAATGTAGAGTTGGAAACCTTTTTTAAATAAGTCATTAATTAAAAAATCGATTTTTGAATTAAAGCCATCGTCGAAAACTCTTCCATATATAGCAATGTTTTTAATCATGCTATATGTTAATGTATTTCATCAATTGATTGTATCTATCGGCAAGATCCTCACCTTGAAGACCTTTATTAAACGATGCGGTAATGTTATAATCAAAACGCTCTAATGAATTTAAAATGGGAGTAATATCTTCCCTATTTATTTTTAAGGTTAGTTCCATTTTGGTAGATTCAGGAAACCTAGTAATAAAAGATCCTAATATTTTAGCATCATTTTCCTCAACTATTCTGGCTATTTCAAATAGAGAATAGTCATTCAAACTCATTTCTAAAACTATTATTCCTCCAGGTTGCTTCACAACAGGCATATCAGCAATTACTTGCATAAGAAATTGAGAAGAAACTGCACCTAAATATCCATTTTTTGAATCTAAAATTGGAATTACTGATAATTTATTTTCAGAAATTCTTTTTACGGCCTCAAAAACATGTTGGTGGTTAAAAACAAATGCCATTTTAAAAGTAGTTTGTAACGAAACTAATGGCTCATTTGGGTTTTGAGAATTAAGCAATGCCTCTTCCTCAACTAAACCAAAAAACTGTTTATTATTAATTACTGGTAAATGAGATACTTTGAACTCATCCATCCACTCAAGTGCCTGATCGACAGTGTCGTCAAGATTAAGGATTGGAATGTCATCTATGAGTAGTTCTTCTGCTAACATCTTATGGTCAAATGTAAACAAATAAACAGCTAATTTCGTTCTTCAATTTGTAAAGAAATATGACAAGGTTAAGTGTGAACATCAATAAAATTGCAACTCTTAGAAATGCCAGAGGAGGTGATAATCCTAATGTGGTAAAGGTTGCTAAAGATGCAGAAAGATTTGGTGCAGAGGGAATTACAGTTCATCCAAGACCAGATGAAAGGCATATTAGGTATGCTGATGTTTACGATTTAAAAAAGGTAGTTACAACTGAATTTAACATTGAAGGTTATCCGAATAAGTCTTTTATTGATTTAGTTTTAGAAGTTAAACCGCATCAAGTTACTTTGGTGCCTGACCCACCTGATGCAATTACATCAAATGCGGGGTGGGATACTAAAAATTATTTTGATTTTTTAAAAAATGTTATTGCTCAATTTAAAGCTTCAAATATTAGAACTTCCATTTTTATGGGAACTGAATTGGAATTGATAAGGTTAGCAAAAGAAGTTGGTGCTGATAGGGTTGAATTGTATACAGAACCTTACGCGGTTAGCAATGAACCAGAAAAGGCAATAATACCTTTTATTGAGGCAGCTAAAATTGCTCATGAAGTTGGTTTAGGAATTAATGCAGGTCATGATTTAAACTTAGATAACCTAAAGTTTTTCGCGCAAAGTGTTCCCTTTTTAGATGAGGTTTCTATTGGGCATGCTTTAATAAGCGATGCTCTTTACTTTGGATTGGAGAATACAATAAATATGTATAAGGCTCAACTGAGAGAAGATTCATGGAATTAAACTATAAAAAATTTGGGAGTGGCCAACCCTTGTTAATACTTCATGGCTTAATGGGCATGCTTGATAATTGGCAAACTCCTGCAAAGTATTTTTCACCACATTTTGAAGTTTTTTTGATTGATCAGCGCAATCATGGAAGGTCTCCACATAGCGATGTGTTTAATTATGATGTTTTGGTGGAAGATTTATTTGAGTTTTTATTTACCCATCATTTGCACGATGTAAATATTATTGGGCATTCTATGGGTGGTAAAACCGCTATGAAATTTGCTCAAAACAACCCAAATTTGGTTGATAAGTTAATAATTGCTGATATAGCTCCAAAAAGTTATCCTATCCATCATCATGAAATTTTAGAAGCTTTACTTTCTGTTAATTTTAAACTTTTAAATTCAAGAGGTGCTGTTGAGAAGCATCTGATGGAGATATTACACGTTAAAAGCATTGTTCAGTTTTTGCTGAAAAATTTATATTGGAAACATAAAGGTGAATTGGCTTGGCGCATAAATCTGCCAATCATTGAAAAAAATATTGGACTTATTGGGGCTGCCACAACAGATCAAGTTTATGATCAACCTACTCTTTTTATTAGGGGCGAAAAGTCAAAATATATTCAAGACTCAGATTTAGAACTGCTGAATGAATACTTTCCTCAAGGGAAAGTGTCAACTTTAAAAAATGCAGGACATTGGGTTCATGCAGAAAACCTAGATGGTTTTACAAAATTGTGTTTAGATTTTTTTGAAGCTTAATCGAAATCTAAGGTTAATTTGAACCTTAATACTCTTCCGTTTCCTGCATCCGCTACATATACTATTTGATTTAAATAAGCTACAGATTTTGGATCGTTAAACTGGTTTGCTGCAGTTCCTGTGCCTCCAAAAGATGCTTTAATATATTTTGTTTCTGCAGCACCTGGAGGTGGTTTAATACCCTCTAAACCATTTGATGTGAATTGATACAAGGAGTCTGTTTCTGAGTCAACAACAAAAATGAAATTGGTACCATCTCCTGTAATTGTTAAACCTTCTGGTTTTTTAAACCTAAATGGCCTTTGTAAAAAGTCATCAGCTTGAGTATAATCTCCAACTATAGATGCTTGTGGGATATAAACAATTCCGTTTTCATCTTCTAGAACCTGAATACCATTGATTTTCAAAACTGCATTTTCATCAATAGAAGTTACTAAGAAGGTTCTGTCATTAACAACTGAAATTTGCGGTGGCTGAACTCTAGTGGAGATTGCAAAAGGTCTTTTGAAAAAATCGTTATACGTTGCGCCTCCTGAAGTAATACTTACTGGAGTAATCCAAACATCTTTTTGGTTAAAAAGTAAAACTGCTTGGTCTGGCCCAACAATGTTTGATGAGTTTCCATTTCTAGTTACATAATATTCGTTAGTGGCTAAAATAGCTATGTCATTAAATTCAACATTTGGATCGTTACTTGAAATAGTATTTCTAAAATAAAATGGATGAATTACTTTGTTGGTGATTTTGGCGTTCGAAATTCCATAAGTACTCCCATTTTGCATGTTGATTCTATAAATACATTGTAAAGTATAACTCTGACCTAATCCATCAACTGTATCTTTTGAGCCGATTGCCAATAAATCCAAATTCCTATCTTGAGCTATCTTTTTTACACCAGGAACAGAAAACCTTCCTTGTTCTGTTAAGGCTTGGTCTAAAGCTATAATTTCTTCTGTTCCATTATCAACAATATAAATAAGTTCATCAAAGCCTGCTAAAACATCTGTTGGGTAAACAAAACCATCTAATATTGGCTGAATAGGAACGTAGGCAACATCTCTAGCTTGAAAAACCGGTTTATCAATAAAATCCAAATCGGTTTTATTCCCCAAGTATTTTTCGCATCCTGTAAGCGAAAAAGCAAAAAGAATAATCAGGACATGAAAAAAGTAATTTCTTATTGTATAATTGGTATTTAGATGATTTATGTCTTTTTTAAAACCCATCATCTTTCCATTTTATTAAATTGAAAATATAACCCAAAGCAATGTTGCATACCAAAAAAGTTAGTTGGATTTATTCCATAATCTATCCTTAAAGGATGCGCCCCAATTTGGCTTCTTATGCCTATTCCAAAACTTGGAAAAGATTGGCCATCAACACTAAATTTATAACCAATTCTGCCATAAAGTAAATCTCGATAATTATATTCTGCACCAACTCTAAAATTCTCAGCATTGTCATTTGGGTGGTTTAATTCTGCCGAAACGAGTAAAGATTGTGTTTCTGTTTTGTAAGGCACAATAGAAAAGCCCATTTTAAATACAGTAGGAATAGTATATGAATTTAAGGCGATAGAGGAGGAGTCTCTATTGAAATCAACTGCTAAAAAATCTCCTGAAAGTGTTGAATTACCGCCAAAGTTTTGCACCAAAACTGCAAACCTAAGGTCTTTAAAATCTGTTTTGTACGAAAAGCCTAAATCAACCGAAGCAGTGTGGTTGGTGTATTGGGCAATTTGCTCGTAAATGTATTTTATTGTTAACCCCATACTAAACATATCCGAAAGCTTTTTAGAGTAGGTTAATCCTGTGGCAAGGTTCGAAACATAAAATAATTGGCCTGTGCCATTTGGTTGAAACTCAGTTCTTACTTCCATAGCTCCTGAATTCAAAGAATTTATTGAAAGTCCAAAATGGGATTTTTTTATGGGTAAAACTCCAGATAAAAAGCTTTGCTGAACTCCAGCACCAACTACAAAATTACTAACTGAAACAGCTAGGGCATTTGCATCTGTTATTGCTGCAGGATTTGAAAATAAATTATAACCATCAAAATCTAAGGCAACGCTGGCTCCAGACATAGCCATAGACCTTGGACTAACATCATTTTTTAAAAAACTTAAAGTAGATAATCCAGCTCTTTGTCCACCATAATTTGGTAAGATTTGAGCCGATACCTCAAAAGCAAAAAAGAGTAATATGAATAGTAAGTACTTTCTCATTAAAACTTAAAGCTTAAGCCCGCTAAAATTTGGCGAGGTTGTAAGAATCGGGCGGGGTTATTGGGTGGTGCTCCATTTTCTTCTGGACTAATAAATCTTGGATCTCTCCAAGTATTGGGAACATCAGCTCCTTCTTCATATGCCCTTCCTGTAACAGGATTTATTATTTGGGCATTTTTATTATTGGTAATGTTTTTAAATTCTAGGGTGAACATAACTCCCTTATTTTTTGCAATGAAAAAGTTTCTAGAGAGTTTTAAATCTATCCAAAACCAAGGTGTTGCTTGATTTTGTAAATATTGGTCATCTAAAGAAACAAAAAGAGGCCTGCCTAAATCATTGTAACCTTCTAAAGCTTGAGGAGTGTATCTAAACCCTGATTTATAAGTTGCAGATGCAAAAACAGAAATATTTTTGAAGTTTACGCGGCCTAATTTTACAGTTGAATCTGCATTGAAGGTAAAGCCTAATTTTAAATCCCAAGGCCTATCAAAGCTTAAATATTGCTCGGTAGATAATTCAACCTGACCATTGTTTTCAATTTGTAAACCGGCTTCTCTAGCAGAGTTTGATTTACCTCTAGCCACTTGATAAGTAGCATTGAAGAAGGTGCGAAACATTTTTCCGATTCTATTATAAACACCAAGTTCAAGCCCCATTATTTTAGCATAATCTTGATTGATGTACATTCTTTTTGCTACAAAACGGCCTGTTTGGTCTTTCACCAAAACTCTTCTTTGTACAATGTAATCGAACCTATTGTTGTTAAAGGCTGAAACTGTTAATGCAATGTCTTTGGTTATTTGAGATTTTGTTCCAATTTCATAAGAAACATTTACTTCAGGATTCAAATTTGGATTTCCTAAAAATGATAAGAATGACCTATCTTGAAACTCAGGGTCTAGACCCGCATAAACAAATCTTGGATGCGGCAACCGCATTGAGTGACCATAATTAAAATACAAAATATTATTCTCCGTTACCGGAAACGAAACATTAACTTTTGGAAGTAATCTAGATTTTACCCTAGCCCCAAAAAAGCCAAAAGTTTCATTTTGATAATCAGTTCTAACTTGGTCTAAAACAGGAGATGTTAAATCTGAAATTGCATTATCAGCAAATTTACCTGGTGCCCAGAAGTTATACCTTAATCCTAAAGTTGCTTGAATTCCTTTATACGTAATTACATCCTGAAAAAAGAAGCCTCCTGAAACAGGATTTACTTTCCAAATATCATTGGATGAACCTATGCTAATTGATGGTGTAGAAACTGTATCAGAAATTTGTATAGGAGCTCCAACCCAAGGTCTAATTACATCTACCCATTGGTATTCTGTTAATTTTAATTCTTGGCCAAAAGATAATTTATGGGTTTTGTTATTTGGGTAATAACTAAATTTTGTCTTAAGAGTATATTCCTCAACATAATGGTCGTGCCAAGTTGAAGTAATTCCTCCATTGTTAACTAAACCGGGACCTGGCAAAACAAATAAAACTGAATCCTCAGGGTTAAACAGCTCAATTGGGTTTGTTACTATAGATTCTTCATCATAAATCTGGTCAACGGTTTCGGCTCTGAATGGTCTTCCATTAGCATCAGCTCTTAGGTTGGTAAATAATCTACCTACAGAAATATTGAGGTTTAAATTATTATTAATAAAATGATTGAGGTTGGCTGCTGTTAAATTAGAGTGATGGGTATAAGTTGTGGCATTATCAAGGTTTAAGCTTCTTTCCCACTGATAACCGGGTGCTAAAATTGCATCGAAACCAACTATTTGAAGCGACCTCGTATTTTGGTTAATTGCCAAACTGTGCTGATTGGTAAAAGTAAGCTTTGTACCTGGCTTTATTTGATACGCTAATTTAAAAGTATGAGAAAATTTATTGTCGTATCGAGGAGCCCAAAGCGAATCATTTTTACTGAATAAGGAACTATGTAATTGATTTGCAGTTGAACCAAAATATTGATCTGTAAGGTTCATTGATACGTTATTAAAGAACGTTAGTTTTTTATTTGTAAAGGGTACTGGGCCAGCAAAAGATAATTCTACATTGTCTGTTTGCCATTGTGCATCTCCATCATACAAACCCAAATAATTATCGGTTTGCCAATTACCTGCAATTTCAAATGTTTTACTTCCTTCTTTTATTTGGGTTGTAATTACTCCTGAAGAACCATCGCCAAATTCTGCTCCAGCTCCTCCAGTAATCAATTGTAAATCACCGATAGAGCCAGAAGAAACTTCCACGCCGAAGCCTGTTCCAGCAAGAGGGTCTTGGGCCGAAATTCCATCTACTAAATACTGCGTTTCATAAACACGCGCTCCTCTAATTTGTAATCCATCTGGTGTTTGACTAACGCCTGCCTGCATGGCTACAATATCTTGAACATTTCTAACATTCATAGAGCTTATTTCCTCTGCAGAAATTTTTACTTCAGAAGTTGCAGATTCTAGATTTACTAAGTTTTTCTCTCCAACAATAACCACTTCTTGAATTGATTGAGCGCGAGAAGTTAAATTAATATCTAAGGTTTTGGTTTTACCTTCCTCTATTTGAATTCCATTAAAAATTTGATCAGCATAACCTAAAAACGAAACTTTAATGGAATAATCTCCAGGCTTAATATCTTTAATGATATAATTCCCATTAATGTCGCAGGCCATACCCTTGTAAGTACCTACAATCATTACTGTAGAACCAATTAATGTTTCTTTAGTTTCAACATCTCTTACAGTTCCTTTGAGCACTCCTGTTGATTGCCCAAAAGAAATTAAAGATTGAATAAAAATTATTAATAATACTAGTAACTTTTTCATCATAAGCCTAGCTCAATTAACATGGTTTCCAATAATTGTTTTTGTGCAATAGGGTCTTGATCAAATTGATGTAATTGAACAGAGAAAAATATTTGAGATGTTATTCCTCCTAAATTTCTTTTGGCTCCAATAATATTTGGTCCAACCCAACTACCGCCAATTTTTAGTTGTCCTTTGTAAAGAGGAACTGCATCTTGTGTTGGATGAAATGGCGAAACACCAGCAATTAAAAACGAAGGATAAATATTTGGCCAACTTGGTTGGTTAATGGCAACGAGGCCACTATCCTGATCTAATCTTGCTTGACCTTTTGATGTAGAAATACTATCAATTGGAAAAACCTCTGTTATTGAAGTAATATCACTTGTTGAAGTGAATGATGTTGTTACAAAAGCTTTACCGCCAGTGTTGAAATATTTTTGAAGACTTGGAGCCATAAACTCAAGTAACAAAGCGCTTCTTTGGTTAAATGGATTGGTGAAAATATTGGCATCAGAATTTATAAAAAGGCCGTCATAATTTTCAATAATTAAAGAGAATGTTTGATCCCAAAATTTTGGTTGCTTTTCAGCCAAGCCATAATCTAATAAGTCATAAGATGAGTTTGAAAGAAGGTTTTCATATTTACTTGTTGTTGCATCATCTTGGCCTGTAATAAATAGTAGGTTTTCTTTTTGATTTGAAACAAAAAAGGAATTTGATGTATCAGGCGTACTTTCTGCCCCTGCAAAATCTTGAACTTTTAAGTAGAGTGTGTTTTCTCCGTTTAAATTAAAGCCTTTTAAGTTAGAGGTTGCAAATCTTCCATTGTAATAAAGCTTAGCATCAGTTATTCCATTGTCCAAAGGGTTGGTTGGGGTAACAGAAATAATATTGGCATTTAATGGGATTTCAAGCCAATCGCCATTATTTGCTTTGATAAACGCATTTGTAATAGATTCATTTCCATCCAAATCTGTTGCCAGCCAGGAAAACGTTACTACTAAATGGTTTGAATCTATAGGAAGGGTGGACGCAATAAAATTTACTTCGGGAGCTGTGTTTTTTAATGGAACTTTTAAATATGCTGGTGTTTCATCTTTTGTGTCTAAATCATCTATCGATCTTACATAAAAATCAATATCTGTTGTGTCTTTCCCTTGTTCAAGCGGAAAAACAAAAACACTATCTTGGGTTGTTACGAAAGTCCAGTTTTGGTTGTCTAAAGATATTTCGTAGCCTTTTACATAGCCATCTATATCAGTACCAAACCAACTTAAACGAACTTGTGAGTTCAGCCGATCATTACCGGAAAGGTTAATGCTTTCGAAAACTAATTGTGTTTCAGGTGCCTTATTTTCAATTTTTTCACCCTTATCGCAACCTGTAAAAGAAAAAGCAATAATAAATATGAAAAGTAATTTTCTCATAAAAAAGCGCCCTTCCTACAAAAGCAAGAAGGGCGTTTAAGATTTTATTGGATAATTATTTTTTGAGTTTTAATAGTTTTTTCTTCTTGAGATTTCATTGAAATCATATAAACACCGCTTTCAATGAATGAAAGGTCAAGCGTTTGAATAGGATTCATTGAAATTCTTTTGTAAACATTTCTTCCCGCTAAGTCAAAAACTTCAATTTGATATACTTCTTTAGAAGAGCTAACAAATGTTAATTGACCATTTGAAGGATTTGGGAAAATAGAAACCTCCTCATTAAAATCAAGTTCGTTAACAGAAGTTGCAGTATCAGGATTACAAATAAAACCAGCAGGTTCTAAAGTTTCACTAAAACCTATAATATCATCATTATTTCTTGGCTGAAGTCTATAATTTGAGAAACTGTAATACACCAAACCAACCATTGCATCCATGGTTTGGTTAGAGTTTGTTATAACTGGGTCAACTTCTAATTGACCATCGTTATTAACATAAAAAGAGTCTGTTATTAAAGAAACGTATAATGAAGAGTAGGCTGAGCTAGATTGTCTTCCTGCCAATACTCTCATATTGTTAGTTCCACCTTGTGTGGTTCCAATTCCATAATCACCAAAACCCATATCGGCTTCGTTCATGTAAACTTTTCCACCACCTGTATTTTCAGCCTTCATAAGCATTGATTCATAAGCTTCCATATTTAAAGTTGTGCTAGATGGATCAAAACTTACAGGATCTAATAGGTTGTAGTTTCCTGTTCTTGCAACAGAAATAGCCTGCAACCTTGTCATTCCAAAATTTTCTTCTACAATACCCGTAATGGTTGCTTCTTCTCCTCTACAAAGGGCAATTAAATCTGGAGTTCCTAAACAAATAATACCTGAGTATTCAGTTTCATTGGCTTGTTGCAAATAAATATATCCAATATCATTGCTTTTAGCAGTTGCAGTTACAAAACCTGTAACAGAAACTTCTTCCCCTATGTAGGAAGACAAATCGCTTCCACCAAAAGTTTTCTGTACATCAACAATGGTTAAACCATTATCTCTAACAGTGTAAGCATAAACATTTGGTTGAGGTGCATTTTGTGGTGTAAAAGGAAAAACAGTAGTATTTGTAGCATCATCTGTAGCTTCTAAAATATACCTAACTGTGGTTCCATCTGCATTGGCAGGAATAGTAGCTTCATAAAAATCTCCTGAGGTATTTACCATAGAAACAGAAGTAAAAGCTGAAAGAGGATCGCTTAAGTTAGTTGAGTATTTTAAAGTAGCAGAAGTAACTGAACCGTCAAAATCTGTAATATCAGCAGAAACAACTACATCATCAGAACTAGTTGGTACTGCAATATCTCTCATAATATTTGTAAAATTAGGAGGGGCTACACCTATTTGATAATCAGCAGAAGTTGTAGGGTTTAATTCGTAACCTCTTCCTGCATTGCCTGTACAACCATTTTCAGAGTGAATTACAATTCC
>Ga0222664_1000237_pt1 | contig 39951 bp, 76 predicted proteins | sample AntAcemetagen604_FD_181147 | JGI IMG/M metagenome (GOLD analysis project Ga0222664, IMG submission 181147) | Saline water microbial communities from Ace Lake, Antarctica - #604 | ecosystem: Environmental > Aquatic > Non-marine Saline and Alkaline > Saline | place: Antarctica: Ace Lake... | reverse complement strand
CTGTTGTACGCTTCTGCTATTTGGATAAGCAGTTTCAGCCTGTATCTCTTTTATTCTTTCAGTTGTCATATAATAAAGTTTAGTGTTTCAAATCCGTAAAAAACCGACTCCATACCCACGGGCGTTACAATGTATACATTGGACTTTTTCATAATCCCATGCAAGCGTTTCAAAGCTTTTCTCGCATTGCTTGCAATGATATTTCCTGTTTTTCATTATCGCCATAGAATCTGAATAAAGTTCTCCATTTTATTTTAAGTAAGTTGGTCCGTACACACCGTAAGAAGCAGTACCATCAAGTATGTTCCCACGGGAATGTCTTGCGGGAGAACTCCAATCTGCCGGATACAGTAAATCACCTTTTTGAACTATACTATGTTTGTTCACCCCATCTACTAATGAAATGAATCCCCAGCAGGAATTACCATCTACTAACTTCAAATACTTTCTTCCACCTTCTGCGATGGATACTGCATCAGATTCACTTCTATAGGTGAATCCTTGTCGTTCATGTTGATCTTTAATATATTCGTTAACTTCTACAACGAAATTATCAATGGCTTGTTTTAGTTCAGTATTCATATCGTTTAATTTATTAGGTTATCATTAACTCACTACTATAGTATACGGAGTATTTTTATCAATGTCAAGTCTAAAATCTCTTTGTACAAGCTGATAATTAGTTGCATCGTATATGTCCCACGATTTATCCAACTTATGTTCTAGCGCTGTAAGTAGTTTACGGATATCTGTCTTATATAGATGTTGGTATTGTTTTGTCTCCTTTTTTATATATTCTCTATTTTGTAGATGAATTTCTCCATACTTCAATCATCTTTAACATTTTGAAAGCCACTGCATCAATGTCATCAAAACGACTACCAATAATTTTAATATTTGGGCATTTAGTTTCATCTGGACTTGATAATTCAATAATCACTTGTTTCTCCCAATCTTCAGATGCTTTCCCATAAAAACCTTCAAATTGGTTTTCAAGTGTTATTGATAATTTCACCGAGTTTGCGAACCATCCCAAATTCCAAACAAATCTTTGTAAATCTTTTACGTTTTTCATATTATAAATAAGATATTAAACACCACTGTTTGACAACCCATTTTCTATCCGGATCATATTGCTCCAATAATCGAATCGTCTTATATGGATCTTCATCTTGAGCAATAATTACATTAGGATGTATTTCCCCAAATAACTTGTTGTGCCCGCAACAACACCCTAATGTCCAAATATTATGCATCCACAGCATCTTAATTTGTTCAGCTATACACGCGTCAACACATATAGTCTTTTTTTTATCAGGGTATTTTTTGTAAAATTCGGAAACATTTAAGATTGCTTCTTTTTCTGTCCCTTTGTCAGCATTGTATGAATGACATTTGCATTTCATTGTTGATACCCTACGTTATGTGCAAGCACTAACATCCGTATTTCTTTTGAAATATTATACAAACACGAGGTAGGTGATTTGTCCTATTTCCGATAAATACTCTTTTTACCACTACATATTTTTCGGGGTTTGGGTTTGGTTTTATATGTTTATGATATACCATAAGTAAACCGCCCTCATCCAAAACTTTATCACATTCAGCAGTCCACTTTTTATATTTTAGGGGTGGAGTTCCATAAATATCCCTTGCTTCTTCTGTACTATATGGTGGGTCGGCAATAATCAAATTAAACCTTTTTCCTTCCAACTTATCTGCAAAACTATGAGCATCACATAAAAGGTCTGGGTTCACTTCTGATTTAATATCAATTCTAAAACCGTACTTATTCATCCCGCAAAAAAGGTTTAATATTTCTGGTTGGTCTACCCCTAAAATATCTTTTCCGAGTTGTATTAACCATTCTTCAGCATAAAGCGGTTTACCTCCTTTGTATCTGTCTTTTTTAGGTCGTGGCAAAAACCAAGCTATGTTCTTTTCTGTTTGTGTTGGACTTTTATATCCCGTGATTTTATTCTTCATTCTATTTAAGTTTTTAGTTAATAATTTATTATCTTTAATTAAATATACAAATTATTTTCATAAAAGTCAAACTTTTTGTACTAAAAATTCTTTTTTGTTATATTTATACGTAGTACGTAAATGTACTAAATCTTGCTTCAATGAACAAGTCATTGGTACTTGATACCAATGTACTTATGAATTCAATAGATTCATACGGAAACCACTTCCTTTAGGTAGTGGTAGTTCATTTCTTCACATTAACATTAACCATATCTGGTAAATCTTTACCATTACCGTATTTTAACAACTCAAAATATTTTTCATCACCTATAATACCATCTATTGTCCATTCAGTTTTTACGCCATTTTCATAAATTGGTATTAAGTATTTTTCGTTTATCATTCTGCTATTACTCATTTGAATTAGGATTAACAATTTCAAAGTGTCTCATATATAGTGCGTCCACAGGTAATTGGTGAGGCATTATTAATGATGGCTGTAATAGATACGGTAAACACATAGCAAGTTCATAACCAGTTATATCTTCTTTGGGTTGCCATTTCATCTCAAGTGGTTGAATCAAACTTAAAGTGGTATTGGCGATACAGAGGTTGTAAGGTTTACAATCAGAATCTTCATAAATTAGATTTCTACAAGAGTTTCTTTTATCAACAATTTTACCATCGGAGTTTTCATGGTAAACTTCTTGCCCTTTAGAATCATATTCTGATTTAAACCAAAATCCATCAGAGTTTTCATAGTGGATTTCGTTACCTTTAGAGTCATATTCTGATTTATGCCAATAACATCTGGAATCTACAACGTAAATTGTATTCCCATTAGAATCGTATTCTGTTTTAATCCAAAATCTATTAAATTCTTCCCAATAAATTTGATTATCATTTTTATCTTTGATTGTAAATGGAAAGTTTTTAATGTCGAGTTGTTGTCCGATTGTTTCTTTCATAGTTTTTCTAATTTATATTTAACTCCTTCTATTTCTACTATTTTATTTTCACAAGAGTTTCTGTTGTCTCTAATATTACCATTAGAGTTTTCATAATAGATATGGTTTTCATTGGAATCGTATTCATTTTTACTCCCAAAATTTATCGGAGTTTTCAAAGTAAACTTCTTTTCCATTAGAATCGTATTCTCTTTTAATCCAAAATCCATTGGAGTTTTCATAGTGGATTTCGTTTTTATTGGAATCAAATTCTTTTTTCCACCAATAACCAAAAGACTTTTCAAAGTATAGTACATTTCCATTTTTGTCATCAATAGTAAATGGAAATTCTGTAATGTCGAGTTGTTGTGCTATTGTTTTGTCTCCTTTTTATATATTTTAAAGCCTCTTCTCCTTCGAGCCGTTCCCTACCCCAAAACTGAACATAAGCCATCCCATCTTCACCATGTCCGCAACAGGCGTTCATTACATCCGGGAGGGTTCCTATACAGCCATCATGGCCTTCAACAGTTCTTCTTAAGCCACAATGCCCACAGGTTTCTTTTCCGTATCCAGTTAAGTAATTATTCATTTTGTTTCTATTATTTGATTATCCACTTATTTGCCATTCCACTTTTCCATTGCGATAATATACTGAATGGTTTATATCCTCATCGTAATCATAGTAATGGGAGTGTGCCTCATAAATGTCTTTTCGTTTACTTTCTTTCTTTGCTGCACGATGGATAATTGTCAATCGTCATCCAATCTTGATTCACCTGCCCATCTTCATCAGTAGTGTCAATTTTTGGTTTTACTTCAACGGAGTATTCTGTTACGTTATATTCCATAATACTATATTAGGTTATCATTTATTGGAATGTAAGGAGTATTGTTATTAATGTCAAATTTATTTTTATTTCGTTTATCCGCTTGACATTTACAATTGGAGTTTGTATATTGCTCTTGAAATGACCGAAGTGGGTGTTGCAAAGCAGGAGTGCGTCTACTGCCTGCGACGGAACATATAGACACACCCACAATATACGAAATTCCCCAACCAATGTCAAGCGACAAATCGTCATAATCGACCTGTTAATATGTCACTTGACATTAATGGAAATTATGTGTATATTGCTCTTGAAATGGTTGAGGAAGACGTTGCAAAGCAGGAGTGCGTCTACATGGTAAATTTCTCCTATAGACGCACTCTCCCTTTGCAATACCCATCGGTTCATTTTAACTTCTAGAATTTACAAAAGAATTGGGAGAAAGTCAAGAGCTAATTTTAATATACCACTTATAAGATATGTCCAATAACTATGAAGTTAACCTATAAGAGGTGGGTACGATTATACAGATTTGTATAATGCTGCTGTCCCTATTTCGGGGGTCGGTGAATGGTGGGCATAAAAAAAGATAGACCCGATCAAGAGCCTATCCGTAACAAATACAAAAGAGAAAGGAGCTTTCACACTCCTATCCATTAACCTAATTATCTTTTCTTACTCGTAATACCTTAGAGTAATTTTTGTTCTTCTTTAAACTCTGGTGTTCCGTACTTTGGTCTATTCTCTGTGAAGTAATACTTCGTATCAAATAATACTTCCTTTCCATCAACTTCTGCTTTGATGCCCGCATCGAAATCTTTCATATCATAACAATCTTCCATCCCATTCCACGTTCCATATTGGAAAAGGTGTTGGAGTGATTCATGTACTTCATTGAAAAGATCTCTATCAACTCTATTCAAGTATACAGTAACACTGTCACCCATTGAATATGAATCGGTTGATATCCAAAACTTTCCTACTTGTGGAAATACCTGCTTTACAAACTGGCGTACTACTTGGGATACTCCCATCATTGCCGTAGATGCTCCGTACTTACCAACGCTTACGTTGATGTTCTTAAATTTGAGTTGGGTTCCTTTATAGGGATAGGTAAAATTGATTTTCTTTTTCATATTCATTTAATTAGGTTATCATTAACTCACTACTATAGTATACGGAGTATTTTTTATCAATGTCAAGTCCTATTTTCTTAACGTTATTTAAGTGATACCTTTCACACACCTTATTTATTTAAGTCAATATCTTATTTTCAATCGGTGTTTAAGATACTCTTAATAAAGATAAGTAAGGGGTTAATCAAATTTAACCGAGTCTGAATGATATTAAGTATATCACACATATCACCTTAATTATTTAAACTCGGATACGTTCTATTAATCTTCGAAGATTTACCAAATTCAAGTTTCCTTGATCGAAGATGTCATCCAACTTATCTTCAATAGTACTTTGGGTGACCTCTCGTGTACGTGATAAATCTTCAACATCGGACTCATCTGTAGATAATACAGGTTCTAATAAATAACTCAATTTTAAAATAACTTCAGTAGTAGTATTTAATACCTCTTTTACTTTCATTAACTTTTTATCTATAGGTGAACTACTTTCATCTTTACCCATATTATCAACAAATGAATGAAAATCCTCATTAATTTCACTTCTTACTTGCCGCAACATACCGTGACTTTTTTCCATTGCTGTTACCAGCTCTCTCGCGGAGATCAGATCTCCTCTTTCGGTATCCAACCGTAACTTGATAACTTTTTTCCGACTGGGTGATGGATGGATGAGCTTCCCAATATTCTTTATTACTTTGTGTGGGCATAAACCCTTTTTTATCTTTATCTTCCATATTCATTTTCTTTACTCATAGTATTTTTATTTATCCATGATATTCGGTTTGACGTCGTTAGTCTATAATTTCTTCAAACACTAAAAAACCTTTATTTGGTAGCTTTTCAAAACCATCTTTAAAAGCATCTACCTTCTTAATTAACCATACCCGATCAGGATACTCATCCCGTATTTTTATTAAATGTTTTTCTGTTTCCAATCTATTCATACTGAATGAAAAGTCAATAGGATAGTAAATTTTTTTATCTGCCATATTCATTTAATTAGGTTATCATTAACTCACTACTATAATATACGAAACATTTTGCCCAATGTCAACATTTATTTCTCTTTCTAATTTTGCTCTGGTTGTAGTCAGGTTGGATTGTAACGGCAGTATGTTTGGGTAGGGGTACGACGTGGATGGGTGTTAGTTACTCTATCAGGAATGAAATTTGCTACCTTAAAAGGGAAACGACATTAGTGTGGGCTTGTATTCTTTCCCTTGCATTACACATTGATTCCCCACATTCTCCCACTCTCTACCACTTCACATTCTTATACCGATTTTCTCATGTTTCTTTTCCCACCGAATTCTTTCATCCTTTTGCATTCTTATAGAGATTTGAATTCAACCGTTGATACCGTTACATACTCGTAATCGAATATCCCTCTGTTTTTAATTCTTCATCTCCTTTCTCTCTTATTAATAGATCTGCTCTTTGTAAAGACACAGGTGAGTTGGAGTGAGGATCAATGGATTTGGTTGTTTGATTTGATTAGTTTTCTTTATTCATGTTGGTGCCCTTTTTCTTTTTGTCTGTTTAGGTTGTGTTTCTTTATTACTATAGTAAGGCACTGAATGAATTGATTAATGTCAAGTGTGTATATATGTAGATTATATAGCTTTAGTTTATTATTCTTCTTTTCTAGTTGTTATTCTATATGTGTATAGTCTAGTTTTGTCTTATATCTTGTATATGTCTTTTTCTTAGCAGAATTATTTTTAGAGTTGTCCGATATCTTTATGAATCGAATTTAGTGCGGGTAGTTCTTCCACTTTCGTTCTAAGTGGTCAAGTGTATTTGGTATAAGATCATCAACGTAAAAACAATCTATATTCGTTTCATCATAATAGTCCAACGATGATAGTCGATTGTATTCTTCTGGCCATACCGAGTGTAACGTATGCATTAATCTTTGCCCACGTCTAAGGCGATCATATTCTCATATACTTGATTCCCATCTTTTCTTAAATTCTACAAAGGTCATATTACTCATTTCATTTTTCTCTACTGTTGGTTCAATAACTCTTTTCTTATGCTTTTAACTCCCGCTTTAATTCTTCATCTTCTGTTTTCATATTATTATTTTTATTTAGTGTACCGAGTTTCATTTGGTTGGCGGTTCGGGTAGATGTCTCCAATGAGTAGGGTATAAGTGTGTAGGGCATTTCATTTTTCATATTATCATTATTAATTTTTGCGGTCTCAAGTCTTCAGAAAATAGTGTTCTCTGGCTTCTATTGGAATTGGTTTACTTCCATTACCACAACAAGTACAACCACCCTCGGAAAATCTAACACCTGAATCTGGGTTACGTATAAACGAGTCAGCATCTTCTTTTGTTAAAAAGGATGTTATTAAACTTATGTAATTTGAAAATGGAGTCCATATATAATCAGGTATATTCCAATTTGGTTGTGATGTATTTTTTATATTGAGTACCTTCGATAAATATTCCTGAGTATCCGTTCGTTCTATGAACCATATAAACCCGCGTTTCTTTGTTGCCTTCGAAACAGTTCGACCATATATTCTGTTAGATTTTCGTTTCTATCAATATTCATTTTACTCATTTCTTGTTCTTCAGTTAATTCATCTGCTAAAATATATCGTACCATTTCCTCTGCCTGACCATAATCAAATAGATTAGTGCCGGTTGGTTCATGTCCAGAATCACGATCAAAACTAATCCCTGCGTCAGGATAAAAATCCTCTGGTAGTTCCCATGATAAGAACCGATTAACTATGTTTTCTATATTCATCTTATTTAGTATTAGTTAGAATTTTAGAAATATACACATCACTTTGTTCACCATAATAAATATCAATTTCACCATAATACGCTTCTGAGAATATCTCATACGATACGGTGAGTTTCGACGTACTGAATAATGGTAGTTCAATTACTCTCGCTCTATTGACTGACAGTTTTATTAAAGTAAATCCATTATCGTAAAATGTATCATCTTTTTTAATGTCTTTGAATTTCATACTAATTTTGATTTCATTTCTGTTGACCATTTTCTACCTGCGGTACTTGTGTTCAAATCACCTGTGGTGTATCTGTTGAACATCCCTATTTCTATACCGTCATCATCAAAACAATAAACCATGACACCGAGTTCGGGGTCGTTTATCTGTTCCGTAATTGAATCGAAATTTGTTTTTAGTAGGTATCTTTATTGTTCTCACTATAACCACCTCGTTTCAGTCCAATCCAAGTGTCGGCCTGTTTTGTTTTCAATTACAAGAACACCACCGTCTGCGGGATATTCAATACTAAATTGTTCATGACAGTCAGGACATAATACTCCATCTTCTGTCCATTGAGAATCCTTGTCGTTTTTGTTAAACGAATCTTCACATCTACTACAAAACGCAAGGTGTTGAACCATCTCGTAAATTTTAGTCTGAATGTCAGTTAGACTATCTATGATATCGAATTCGTTTTCTTCAGTAACTATGGTGTCGAATTTAATTTTCACAATCGTAGTTGGTTAGGTTTAGGGTTTTATGCAAATTCCACTTTCACAGGTACAGCTTTAACTACTTTTTTAACTGAGTTATCATTAATAGTATCGACGATTCTATCCACAAACATTTCTTCCGTTTCATTTGAATCTGGATATACAGGGAGAGTACATTGTAGGTTACTTAATGCGTTAGGCATTCCGCTACTACTCCATCCGGAATAAAACACATAGTTAATACTTCCATCTTTAAGTCTACAAATTAATGTATACTTATTTCCTATATAATCTTCTAAATGTAAGTGACAAAGTTTTCGGTTTTCCATTATATTTTTGATTGATTAGGTTTATAGTGTTCGTGAAAATCGTAATAAAAATCCCTTTACATCAGGTGAGTCCACATTGTAAAAGTGTAGGAACGATCCATCTTGTTTCCACTCTGAATCAAGAAACGAATTTATCTTATTTTGTAAAAAACCCATTCCTTTAGGGATGGGTAGTTCAATTTAGTCTCTATATCATTGGATTCGTCTTTTGCAAGATTGAAGTATTTTTTCACATGTCGTCATAATCAGTTAAGTTAGGTTGTCTTTAAATATCTATATATAATGTAGTGGTTTTAAATAAGAAAGTCAAGTGAAAATTGAAAATATATTAATTATTTTTTTAACGCTCTATCACTAAAATCCCGGTCGATTGGCTCACCGCATCTCCAACAATATTTATTCGAATCTTTTGGTATTGAAGATTTGGCCGTATCATATCCACATCGCTCACACGGTTCATACCACACATCATAATCTCCTAATGTTCTGTTATTTTTGTTTTTCATATTCATCACCCATTATTCTGTAATTTTCTTAGTTGATATTCACACCATTCAATTCTTTCTGGCACTCTTCCATGTGGTGCTATATAAGGTGTATATCTACCGAGATCTGTAAACATTCCGTTATAAAAACGGACAGCAAAACTATTATATGAAAAAGAGTCAATATCTAACCTTTCATACCATAACATACATAGTCCTTTATATTCAAATGAAAGTGATGATTTTTTAGATAAATAGTTAATTGTCCATTTAAGTAACTCTATTATTTCTTCATCTGTTAAATCATTTAACTGACGTGAGTCTTTAAATATAATATTTCTCCAAATAGCTTGTAATTTTAGTTTCGATATCATTCTGATTCGTCGTTTGGGTTATCATTTTTGTTAGTCATAGCCAACACACTTGTTTGATATGCTATAGTTAGTTGAAGAGATTCATTGGAACCAACTCCCATCTTTTGTAATTCAAAATAATAGTGTGCAGTTAATGATGCTATTGTAGAAGTTGCGTCTACCATTTCTTTCAAGTGATTTTTCATACCTTGCATCAATCTATAAAAATTGTTAGGTAATAATCTATCTAACGTTCTAAAAAACTCTCGATACTCTTCAAGTTGTTTATTTTGTTTATCTATAATACCATCCTTATGATCTATCAAATATTTAAGAAGCTCACCAGCCTTCTGATGTGATTGGTTAGCAATATATTCTTTAGCTGCAATTAATTTAAAATCTATTTGGGAATCTGCCATATTATTATTTATTCCGTTCATTCTTTAGTTGATCGACACCATCTCTATATGCAATCTTTCCTATTTTACCTTGCATAATACTCACATAAAATCTATTAAATGCTTTAGCATATACCTCTGAATACTTTATCATAAATTCCCACCAAGCAACCCTCGATAATTGAAAGGTATTTAGTGAACGTAACCCCACATCAATTTCGTCTGCAAATCTATATACAGTATCTTCTTCGTTCAATTCCAATCCGCATTCTTTTAATTCTTTGTGAATTTGTTCAAATGGTGTAGTACGAATATACTCTAATAGTTCAGTTTTTACTTTATCTGTGTCTTTCATAGTTCCTTTTGTTTATTCTGTTATAAACACCCATTAAATTCATTGTATTCATCAAAAGATACTTCTTTCCAATTCAATACTTTCCAATTTTCCCTTCGCTTTCCACTAGTAAGTGAATGACGTTCGGTATCAATTAATTCATTCATATCAAATTGATATTGTATTGGATGCTTATCTATCATTTTTTGTGAGATGTTTTTACTTCTAATTGTGATTGCAAACCCTGATGAAGTTACTTCAAATACTGCAAAGTAAAACTTTTTATGAGGTGGTGGAGATGATTTTATTATATTTTCCATATTTTTATATACGGTTGAATGTACTCCTTCACCTGTAGTTGCAGTTTCATAACAGGGTAGACAGAAATAACCTATGAACTCACCTTGATCGGAACTATTTCTACATCCTCTTACTACACAATTTATATCTTTTTCTTGTTTCACTATTTTATTTGTTTACGTTGGATTCGATCTACTATTTTATCTCTACAATTTGTGAGTAATATGTAAACGAAATACAATCAGATAAATTAGGATCTTTTTGTTTGATAAAATTACAAATCTTATTTGCGTTATTGTTTGTTAAAAATCCATTAGTAGGCCACTCAAAATAGTGGCTAGTACCTTGTTTACCAGGTATATTAAATGTTAATACAATAGCATCCGTTCGGTGGTCTTCTTTTACTAAAGATGAAAATTCACCATTTAGTAATTCATTCAATCGGTGTCTCAGTGCTTGCGATAGTTGTCTATCTCTAAATACGTTCATTAGGTATCAATTAATTAATATAAGTTACAAATTAATTGTGCTACTGCTATTCTAATATCCTCTGTAGATTCTCTACTAATTGATCTATTCCAATTAGTAGCAATGTGATAATGATGTGGAGTAGTACCAATATTTCTATCAGTTACCGCGTTCCAGTCTGTTTTTTGCCACCCTTCACCATCGTTCAGTTCGATAGTAAAATCATCTTGATCCAATCGTACATTATCATCTATATATCTACGTTGGAGTACTACTTTAAACTTCAAATCATAATCAGGAATACTACCCGTCTTCCCATCTTTATATAATTTGATCTCAATCTCCTCACCACTCCAATCTGATTTATTTATTTTTAATGTTTTCATATTAAATTAGGGTATTGAATGTTATAGATTAAAAATTCCTTCTCATTATGTAAGTAATATAATGAATGTTTTTATTAATGTCAAATTATTTCAACTGATATGGTTTGTCATAACTTCCAATTTGAATTGATGTATAAAATTTAGGTATGTTACCATAATCTACATCAACTACAGTTGTATAATTTCCTTTATCCATTAGTTCGTATAATCTTAAAAGGAAATTTCTAGCATCTGGAAGTTCTTCCCAATGATCTTCAATGTAATATTGGTTGATTTGTTCATACTCTGTTTCAAAATCAATCGGACCTGATATAACTTTTACAAACACTTCCATACTATGATGAGTTCTAATGGAGAATTTAAAATCAGGAAATTCAGATTTAATTTGTTTTCTTATTTCTTTAACTCGTTCTGTTGATATATAAGGCATAATAGGTAATTGTTAGGTTATGTGTTTTCTTTATTACAATATTAATGTAGTGAAATTTTTAACAAATATCAAGTCTTAATATTTATTAGAATGAGTTCACCACATCCGCATGTCTAACTGATTCAACGGTGAGTTTATAAACTTTACCGTTTTTGTTTTCAGCCAATAATGGATATTTAGTAGAACGTGGTTTCGCTCCAACTATCTTAAAAACTTTTCCATTCCATGTCTTAACGAATGAATCAATAGAAAGATGTTCCAATTTCCAACTTTCTTTGTAAGTGTTGAATGCTTTTGCTTCACGTGAAAGAACATTCCCATTTCTCACAACAGATACATTCACTTTGGTAGAATAATTATCTTTAGTAAAAGAACTGTTTCCTATATCAATTACTACACCATGCTTTTTGGCAACGGTTTGAAGGGCGTTAAAAACATCCTCATTGATAATTCGAATATTAGATCTGTTAATTTCTTTTATAGTAGCCATAATTAAATTTTTATTAGGTTATCATTAACTCACTACTATAATGTACAAATCATTTATATCAATGTCAAGTGTAGTTTTATTTTTTCTATTAGTTTATCTACTTCACTTTCATCCCATCTTTGTGGATTTAGCTCTATTCGTAAATATTCATAATCTCGCCTACCACCACAAACGCAACTACCACGATTATCTCTTTTTGTTAAATCCTCTGAATACCCTTCTATGATTAACGTACCTACATCGTCAATATATTTAAAATCTTGTTCTCTTAAATTTAAAGGCCAGCTTATTGTGCTTGCTCTTTTAAATGTAGATGGTAACAGTCCTTTTCTCTGTATTTCATCTTTGATGTAGTACTCTAAACTTTGTAAATCAATAAAATCATCATATTTATTTGGATACTGTCATTTTTCTTTTCCTTCCATGTAATCATCTAAAGATAGTGGTTGGACTTCAACAAACTTTTTAGCTAACATCTCTGGGAACACTTTCCGTACTATCGGTAATTCTATACTACCCCAGTCCGAATCTTCATTTTTACTCATTTTCCGCTAACCTTTCTATTAGTTGTTTACGTTCATCACACAATAATGATTCTTTGTAAGTTAAATATTGTCTCCCAAATCCACCAATATTCTTTCGTTGGAATATTCTATCAATTTGTTTTATTCTTTGTTTTGTTTTTTTATTACATTCCATAAAAATCTATTATTATACCTGCTTCTTTGAGCATTATTTCGCTTCTCTTATATTCGTCTATATATTGTTTCCCCTTGGCTGAATCACCCTTACCATCACATACTACACGTTTGATACCTGCGTTGATTATCGCTCTACTACACCCACAACAAGGTAACCCACACGTTAAATATAATGTGGAACCTTTAGTAGAAACTCCAATTCTTGCAGAATTTACAATTGCATTTATTTCAGCATGAGCCATCCAATAATATTTCTCTGGACGTTCTTGTCGCTCATCCAAATTATCATTAATACCACGTGGAAATGAGTTGTAACCTGTTGATGTAATCTCTTTATCAGAACCTACAATAACTGCACCAATTTGAGTAAATTTATCTTTAGATTTCAACTTAACGGTATGTGCTATATTTCTAAAATATTCATCCCAATTCATTTTTCAACACCCTCAATTGTTATTTCAGTATAAGGAGATTCGTTTCTTTCACCTGGAAATTGAGAAATTCTTAAACTTAAATCCTTATCATTTTTCAAATCAAATCTTTCTGCTAATATTTCTTTCAAAGATGATTCGCCTAATATTACCTTTCTTCGTATTTTTATCATTTCTTATTCCATATTACAACTGTTATATCACAATCAGTTAATTCTTTTTTTATTATATCCTTTACAATATCCCAATTTCCACCTGCTAGTCCACATCCAATGAGTGGAATACCTAAATGTAATCCACTAAATTTGTGATTAATCTTTCTGAAACACATTCTAAGTGCATCATAATCTAATGGAATATCATACGGTGGTGTTGCTCTACCTGGTGAAAATTGTGTATATGAATTTACAACTATTAAAGGTTGAGTATTTTCTATGAACTTAGAAGTGTATACTTTTCCATCCTTAACATATCGTTGCTGATAATCAATAGTTCCCAACTTATTATAGTCGCCGACCAATGGATCGTTCTGACTTGTTCCTCTTTCCATCGGAAATTCGTTACATCCAAATACAGAACTCATTGGAACAGCTATCCCACTTTTCATATTACACCAACAATTACAACCATGTGTGATTACATCAAACTCACCTTTTAATGATAACTCTATTAAATCACCTTTTATTTCTTTATACATAATCAATTGTTAAACCAATCAGATAATTTTTCCAATAGATAGATTCTAGGTGCTACTAATAGCTGTAATAATCCATATAGATTAGTTAAAAATATAATTATGCCAATTACAGATGGTATAGCTACAACTACAGCCCAAGCACCATCGGAATCATAATATACATCCCTTCCTCTTTTGTGATTATCTGGATCTTTACCTAATTGATGCAAATATAATCCGAGCAGCATCGGAATTACAGCCACCGCCATCCAAAATATATGGTGAACGGTAAACCACATAAAGAATTCTTGTACTAATAGTGGTGTCTGCTCTATTACTAAATCACCTGTTTGTTGTAATACACTTTCTAAATATGCGTATAATTGTTCTGCTTTTTCTTCCCAATCCATAATTGTTTTATTTTAGTTTTTCGTTTATTGTTATAATCTTCATATTACAATGTATGTAAATTGCTTATTAATGTCAAAGATTTTCTTAACATAATTCGTTTCTTACTCTCATTAATATCTTTCCTAATTTGTTTTTACCAACACCGTTACAAACTCCCCATTCAGTATCTCCCCACCAATTGCCTTCAACCAACTCATGTGGATGAGTCATACACAATGCAATATTATAATCTTCGTTTTGTGTGAATTTAGCTTTAACGCATTTGTACATTATATCTTCCTTTATCAAATCCCAATCAGGTCTAATTTCTACTAATTTGGATATTCGTTTTACATCATAGGGTGTCTTTGCCTTTAACAATCGTTGCTTATCCTTAGATGTAATAGCTTTATGGAATTGATACGCGTGATCGGAAGAAGGGAATGTTATTCCATCCATTTCCACATTTACAACACTCATATTCGATAAAAAATGAAACTCATCTTTAAATCTGTTGATCATTTATGGAGCAATTCCCTCTTCCCATTCATACGTTTCGGGGCCATCTTCTCCATCTGCATACTTTTTGACCCACTCGATATAATCGTCACTTGAACCAACTGTCCAACGAATTACAGTTTCCCCACTTGCCCATTCTGCTTCTTTCACAGTGATCTCAGCTCCATTTAATATACGAACCATTTGATCAATAACCCACGTCTTGTGGTGTGCCCCATCTACTTGTGCATGTTGGAATGCCATAAGTAAAGCCCAATCCTTTTCAGTCATGTCCTTTAGTTCAGGGTGTGTTTTCCAATCTATTGGTGATTCTCCTATGTATCCTTTCATTGTTTTTTTATTTAATTTCTATATCATTCATAAACATATGGACAAACTCATTTGAAATTTCATATTTATGAGGTTCATGTTTTTCCTGTACATTAGGAATTGATAATAAAACAGGAAACACCTCATGCTCTTCCATATAATGTATTACACCCTCTGGAATTACATAGACTACAGGGACCCTGGAAAACAGTGACTAACAACTACTACCACAATATCTACAACGGGAAATCCCCAACATGATCTTGTTTCAATAGTGTCCAATTTAGGTGAATATTTATAATGATATGTTGCACCATCCAATGCTTTAAATTTCTGTAAAACTTCTTCCTTTAATCTAATATCAAGTGAATCACTAAACGTTTTTAGATCATCTAACATTTCATCTGTTGGATCTGTTGGAAAATAATTTACATATATTGTGTGTTTACTCATTTATGCCCTCAGTTGTTCTTTTATTTCTTTTTCAATTTCACTCATCTCTTCATTATACACACCTTCCATATCAATCACTTCATTTCTTCTCTTCTCCAATATTGCAAGTCTATGCCTTATTTGTACAGAGTTTGTAATTTTATGATTATAAAGTATCTGTTTAGCCAACGATTCTGTTACGTTGATGGAATATACTTCTTTAGAAGGTTCAAATTCATTATTAGGTGGTGTGAAACTTTTTAAATTATCTCTGCGATCATGAACATCAATTGATGAAATGGTAGCGTTAATGGTAGCATTACTAGCTTCGATCTGAATATTATTTCGTTTGGATAAACATACATTTTTCAGTTCAAGTGCTGAATTTTTCACCCTCTGTGGCGTTACACCACCTTTTTCTGTATCATATATATTTTCAACTTTAAATAAGGTAACCGTATCCTTTTCATCTGTAGGTTTTATTAGATTGGGAGGTTGAGGCCGTAACTCTCTCACAAATAAAACTTCATCTGCCCAACCAACTATTTTACAATTCTTCAAAACCGATGCCATATTAGCGTTTTGATATTCACTACGAACCACGTAGTGTTCATCAGATATACTAACATAACCTGTATCAATTTTTACTTCTACTCCAGTATTAAATTTTTCTTTTAACTGAGATATATATGATCTATCCGCTTCTTGTTTAAATTTGGATATTACCTCCTTTAATTCTTCAGAAAAAGCTGATATCAGTAAAAGAACTCCAATGCTGAAAATAGTTAGACCTAATAGTATTGATAAAATTGGTGACATCTAATTTTCCTCCATTTTGATTGTATCTCCTACTGAAAATTTATTATAATATAAATCATGAGTCATAAATGTAATTACTGTGCTATCGTTCCTCACCTTTATAATAGGTGGCCACCAAGCAGATCCAGGTAATTTACTTACAACGGTACACTTCTTTTTTCTATTAATTCTTCATACCATTCATGTGTATATTGAAGTTTGTAAAATCCCATATTAACTATATACTGTTGAAATTTTAACTCTTTTCAATTGTGTTTCTTCCCTATCCATTTGTAATTTTCTGTCGTACCATTTTTTATGTGATATTGAACCTGTTATCTCAATTACACTTCCTCTTTCAATTTCTACATCAGACGAGTACGAACCCCGAACATAAAATAAACGATTGGTTCCAACTTCTACCATTTCAATTACATCCATCCATCCATATGTGGTTTCATAACCCCATGTACCTCTCACTAATAGTTCTTTTGTGATTCGTTCTTTTTCTGTTTCCCAATGTCCAAGTTCGTAAACTTCCTTTGTGAAAGCTTCTTTGATTAGGATATCCAATTCACTTTTTGTAACCACTTCACCATCAGAAAGGGTAAACAATATCCCTCTGGACATCAATTCCTTTGTTAAAAGTTCATCTTCCTTCTCTGTACACCGAACGGTGTTCCAATACCATTCTAAATAATCATCATCATCAACCTCTACAAATGACTGACCTCTGTATTTACCAAATAGTAATACACCACTATGGTATTCCTTTCGTAGTTCCTTCTGGAACGATTTGCGCCCCCTTAGTGAGAGATCTATATCATAGTGCGCAGTGCGCTCTTCAACCTTTTGAATTGCCTTTTGTTTATCGAACGATAGGTTCTGGATGTATTGGTATCGAAGTCCGTATACTGTGTATAGATCCTGTCTATCAGTATATTCTGAAACACCCCATAGTGTAAAATACTTTTCGGTGAATCCAATTGTTAGTGACATGATTCAATGATTAAGTTAGTGTTTATTTTCAACACCAATAATGTAGTTAATTATTTAACCAATGTCAAGTCTATTCATCATCTTTTTTCGAAAATAACACTCTTAATGTTTTATATGGTAAATCAACTACTAATTCAAAATCACCCATAAAATAAAGTATAGAGCGATCAATATCCTCATCCTTTAAAGGTTGTACAGTAATTATTAAATGTTTGTTTATTAAACAATTTTCAATAACTGGCTCCCCGCGTGATAAAAACGGATTATCACCGCCTGCGGCATTTTGTATTCTTTTTATTAAATCTTCTTCATCAATGTTATCAATATATTCATCATCTAAATATTCGTCATCAGGAAATGCTGGAAAATCATTAAATAAAATTGGTAGTTCTATAAAAGTATCATCATTCATATCATAATTATTTATGTGATTTAAAAGGAATTCGTTCTAACTTTGGAGATAAATAATAATCCCAAACGTGTAAAACCATATCTCCATTTTTTTGATTGTAAATTATTTTTTTATCGGTAAAAAGGCTCATATCTATGGTAAAATCTTTATATTTTGATTTAGTTAAACCTCTAATCCATATTTCATATGGTGGCGAATTCCAAAAATCTTCCTTTGAAGTTACCCAACTGAAATTTTGGAACATCATCGTCGAACGTAACATATCTTTTAACGAAGTGTGAACAGTATTTGTGTATGGATCATATCTCATTCTACGGTTTCTATACCGCACCATCATATATTCATATGTATATTTTTTATCAAGAAGTTCCCACTTTTCTCTATTTATCTTTTCTTCCACCTAAAATCCCCATCAATATTGATAATGTTATGGCGATAATCCCCAGTATAAAAAAGAAAGAAGCGGCAGTTAATAATATGAAATCAACCCAATCTGTCATTTTCGTTTGTCTAAGTTACTCAATCCCTTTTGTTCTTCAAGTACCTGTCGTAAGTAAATTGCTAAATCTAATGCCTCTTGATATGCATCAATCAATCCGTTTCTACCGTTAAACGGTTGGAGTCGTTCACCATACGTTTCTTCTCCCTTTTTGGCTCTTTCTTCTAAATCAGTATGAACCAATGAAATAATGTCTATCCCATTTCCATTTGATTTTGATTGTTCTGTTGTTGCAAAATTATCCGGTGGTGTTGGATTTACCATAGTATTTCTTATTTTATCTTGTAATTTTTCACTACTCATAAATACATTGCGATCCACATTCCAATTTCCACTCAATTGTGGATAAAATTCCCAAAACATACCATTATTTAATAATTTATTATATTCTTTTTTATATTCTTGTTCACTCTTCTCTTTCATATTCGAATTCAATTTTTATAGTTTTTGGTGGAGTGTGGCCTGCTGGATCAAATGATATGGAAAATTCTGGTATATCACCTTCATTTTCCCCTTTACTTTCCTCACTAATCATCATAGAAGTAGGCCCTGTTATAAGATACATCACAGGATGTGACATCATTTTACAATAATGAACTGTTCCCGTTGATGATAACATTCGGTTAAGTCCATCTTTAAAATACGCAGATACAGGTAAAAATTGAGCCGGATAAAAAAGTATTTGATCTGAAGAATTGATACCATGTGATTTCTTATGGATTTCGTTTCTCGCTTTCATTAATTTGCTCGTAACTTCTTCATATAATTCGACATCATCATTCATTTTATCAGCTCCGTGGGTTTTTACACCATCTCGGATCTGTGATATATCTAATTCAATCGTTTCAATATCGTTTTTTATTTCCTCTATCATTTCTAATCTAGCTTCTAGGGTAAATTCAATAAAATCTTCTTTTGAAACTTCGTTTGATAGAACTTTATCAATATTTACTTTACCAGCCATCATACTATTAATAATAAAATCTTGTTGAGTGGAGAGTTGGTTTTCCCTTTCTTGTATATAAAGTTCCAATTCATTAATATAGTCTTGTACTTTAATCTTTTTCATATTGTATTTCGTTTTGATTGTATAGCATTCTAAACTGTTCAATTTCCCCTATGGATTTTTTGGTTTCCTCACCCTCTGATATTAACCAATTGTAATGTTGGTCTAAACGGAGAATCCCATCTAATTCATTCAATCCATTTATTACTTCATCACTTACCCATCTACTTCCTATTTTATAATAAATACGTTTCTCTTTATCTACTTTATATCGGTACGTTTTCATTCTTTCTTTCTATTATCATCTAAATCAAATGCCCTACCCAATGGATCATCTTCGGGTCGTTTTAATGCTTCTTCTAAACATTCTTCTAATGCCAATTCATATGTTTTATGTAAAAACGTGTAAACATATTTCTCTGGCTCTTCTAACGTATGAATTATCCCAATCCATTGCTCTTCTCTTGGTCGGAATACAATATACATATGGATATTCTTCTCTTCTCTCAACCATCGTTGAGCAAGTGATTGGGATGGTACTAAACATTCCCTTTTATCCCAATTTGGCGAATCTTTTCCAAAATCTAATTGAAAATCGCCCTCTAATTCATATAAAAACATAGAAACGTAATCACTCCAAAATCCTTCTTCAGACAATCGAAGTGCTACAGTTATAGACACTAATTGTTCATTCATTCTTTTAATGTTTTTACTTCATATGTTCCATTTTCAAATACTACATATTGTGGGATTTCCCCAAGAATATCAATTAATAAAAATGGAAGTTCCCATTCATCGGGGCTTGGTATTTTAGAAACCTGTGTATGTCCTACTATATCCATAATTCCATCTATATGTGATTTTAATAAGGATTGTGGTCGAATCCAAATTGGTGATTGTGTAACATCATTTCCATTACTACTCCACTCCATATTATCAGTAAATTTGAACCGATGGATTTCATCTTTGAACAACTGATTGATAGATGAAGCCATGTTTTCATCAACTGGTATTCCTTTATTCTTTAACCAAACTGTTGATACACCTGCATGTGAGAAGAGTAAGTTTTCATATTTAAAACATATTTGCATGAAATCTTTTTCTAAAGCGCCCATTAATAATGGATTGGCTAATCTGTACGTATCCATAGAGTATAAAGAATAGGATTCATTACCTACACCACTCATATAGTGATAATCGTGATTACCTATAATAAGTACTACCTTATCAGGTTCTTCTTTTTTCCATAATAAAATATCTCTGAAATTGTCTGCTTGATCGTACGGTTGGATGTCTTCTCTGCTATCAAAGTAATCTCCAATGAATACAAATTTATCGTAATTTGATTCTTGTTCCTTTACTCTTTTCCAAACATCTCTTCCATGAGTATCCCCAATAGCGATGATCTTCATTATTCTGTGATTATAACGTTTTTATTTGCTTATGCGTACTTCTCTTTGTATAACTTAATTTCTTCTTCTAATGTTTTTCCATTATTTACTGATTTTTTTACTGATTGCACATATTCCTCAGTCAATCCATTCATGAAATCTTTTTCTTCAAATCCCGTTGATGATATTAGAAAAACGTCTTGTTGAAAATATGTAATAAGTAAAAATAATGATAATAAACTTAGAATAAATACACCCATTTAGAAAACCTTTTTTATGTTGTTTATATAACCTTCTTTTATATAAGTATAATACTTTTTAGAAAAACGATAAAAAACCTGCGGAATTCCACCGCAGGCATTAACGGAAATTATAGAATGGCATTTTCTATTCCATTTTAAAACATTCCACGCTTTTGTTGTGGTGGAATTTCTTTTTCATCTTCTTTCTCTCTACTATTTGATACTACAACATTAGTAGTTAACATCGACCCTGCGATGGATACTGCATTTTCCAATGCCGTTCTTGTAACTTTCGTTGGATCTACAATACCACTTGCCATTAAATCTTCATACAGTTCAGTTCTTGCGTTATATCCACCGTAAGGTAAATCATTTTCTAATATTCTATGAATTATAACAGATGGTTCTTTACCTGTATTTTCAATAATAGTTCGAATTGGTGCCTCTATCGCTTTCTTCAATAACTCCATTCCCAATATCTCATTTGGATTATCTGTAATTGATGTGTCGATTGCTTTAATTGAACGAAGTAATGCTACACCTCCACCTGGAACGATACCTTCTTCAACAGCCGCCTTAGTAGCGTGAAGTGCATCATCTACTCTATCCTTACGTTCTTTCATTTCCACTTCTGAGCCTGCGCCTATATAGAGAACAGCAACACCACCACTCAGTTTCGCCAATCGTTCTTTTAATTTTTCTTTATCCCAATCATTATCTGTGTTATCAATTTGTGATTGAATCTGTGACACTCTATTTTGGATTGCTTCTACATCACCTTTTCCATCTACAATGGTAGTAGTTTCTTTATCAATAGATATTTTACTTGCAACTCCAAGGTAATCCATTGAAAATGAATCTAATGTAATACCTTTGTCTTTTGATATTACAGTTGCACCAGTTACGGTTGCTATATCTTCAAGTATTTCTTTTCGTTTATCACCAAATGATGGTGATTTCACTGCGGCTACTTTCAATAACCCACGAAGTTTATTAATAACTAATGTTGCTAACGCTTCACCTTCTACCTCATCAGCGATGATCAACAACTCACTTTGATCTTGCGATACACTTTCTAATACTGGAAGAAGATCTTGTAGATTTGTCACCTTTTCGTTTAGAATGAGAATATATGGATCTTCTAGCTCTACTCTCATTTTATCTTGATTTGTAATAAAGTGAGGGGATAAGTATCCTTTTTCAAACTGAACACCCTCTACAGTATCTAAATATGTATCAGTTCCATTTCCCTCTTCAACGGTAATAATTCCGTTTTTACCAACAATCTCCATTGCATCAGATATAAGATTACCAATAGTAGAATCATTATTTGCTGATACTGTACCTACTTGGGCAATTTGTGATTTATCTTTAACAGGTGTTGACATGTCCTTTAGAGATTTTACAACTTGTATCAATGCTTTATCTATTCCATTCTTTAACTCAATTGGGTTTACGCCTGTTTGGACATATGTAAACCCATTATTGATAATAGATTCAGCCAATACAGTAGCAGTTGTTGTACCATCACCTGCATCATCATTTGTTTTTGATGCTACATCTTTAACCATTTGAGCGCCGATATTATGTAATGGATCTTTTAAAAATATTTCTCTTGCTACACTCACACCATCTTTAGTAATTTTAGGTGAACCGTACTCTTGTTCAAGAATTACATTTTTACCACTTGGTCCCAGAGTGGATTTTACAGCTGCTGCTAATATATTTACTCCTTCCTTTAGTTTCTCTTTTGCATCCCATCCTTCTATAATAACTTTGTTTTTATTCATATTTTATTTTTAATTTTTAAATTTATTTATGTTAAATAAGATGTATGTATAGAATATTATGTTTACCATACCAAACATCTCAAAAAATCGGAACGTATATACCGATTGTATATTGTTTATACTAATTGATAATAAAAATGATACAATTATAATTAATACAAATCCTATAAGATAATCTCTTTGATCTTTCATCATCTAGCGTAGTACCCAAGTATAATTAATCCAAATCCTAATGATTCTAACCACCATGTTTTGTTAGATACGTTTATAGTTGGTTCAAACATTATTAGTAATGAACCAATGGTAAATATACCAAATAACCACCACATTCCTAATACTACACCGAATCCAATAAACCCAGTTAAAATTGCAAATACTGCTGAAACTGAATGTAATATTTTTCCATATGCAATATCTTCATAATATAGATATGTTATACCTGTAAAAAACAACCCAACGGTTGTTAACATACCCCAAATTCCCATTCCTTGCATCAAATTTAAAGCGCCTAACGTACAACAAAATACTAAAAACCATTTTTTATTTTCACCTTCAAACTTTTTAGTAGAAGAAGATATTGCATCTAATATTCCGAATTTATACCCCACGTATCCTACGTATATTACGAATGTCAATAACTGAAGTGTTGTTATTAAAAAAGTAGATTCCATATATTATTGTCTGATCTTCATTATACATTGAAAAATTGAAAATACATGCCACACCATACCATAAGATGTTACAACTGTATCTATATGATGTCTTAATTCATTTGATTCAAGTTGAATTAATTCGTTTCCAGTTCCGTTGATTTCTATTATGATCTCTTCTTCGAACTCATTTTCAGTATCTACAATTGCCCATAACATTAATACTTCATCTTGTTCAGATACTTTTAGTATCTGCCTATGTACTGGTAGTGATATAGTTTGTCTATCTGTTATAGATAAGGGATATTTATATATTATTTTACTCATACTTTAATATACGAAAATATAGTGTGAATGTCAATTTTTCTTTTGATGAATTTCTACAGTTTTAGATAGATTTTCTAATAATTTTTCTAATTGTTTATTTTCTTTGTGTAGCCTATCAAACTGATGTCGTAGGTTATTAAATTCTGATTCTAGTTTTGAGTATTCAACCCGAACGTTTTTTAATTCTTCTTGTGGTGCTGATAAATCACTATTCAGTGCACGGAACTCATCATCCACATATCGCATTATGATATCTATTGTGTGATTATCAAAAACAATTGGAGATTTGATTCCTCGTAGTTTATTTTTTGAATGATCGAAATGTTCTAAGGTGAGAATATCATTTAGATGAACCCCTTGAATTGCACGATTCGTTTGTTGTATGTCAGGTAGTACAATTTTAGCGTTTGGTGTATTTTGTAGCCCTTCATAAGCCAGACGGGTGTGTCCTACACCTTTACTGTAATTATAATATTCAATGATACCACGTACTATATTACGTATATTGTGCATAACTGTTTTTTAATTTCTAGTGGAGTCGCGGGGAATCGAACCCCGGTCCTGATAATATCCGTACTAACATTTATACAAGTTTTTGATAGTTCCTATTTGGTTCCCTCGTAACTATCAACCCTAGGTCAGTTCACTTGGATAAAGGTAGAACTGAAAACGTAACCTTTTGTACTATTTGGATGAGGTTAGTACAACCCCAAAATAGTAGTTTTCTGTTCCTAAGTAACTACTAACTCGGCTAACCTAAGTAAACTCAGGCAGCAAGAGCAAAAGATGTTTCGTCAGTTGCATGTTTAATTCTAATTAAGTGATAGAATAAATCACTACTTGATGTTAATATTTCAAAGAACCAGTCGAATGCCTGTCGACCCCAGTTTTTAATTTAATCGTGAATTACATCTCGATAAATATCATCTGCTATGATATCATATATTTTATCTAATCTATTCATAATGTATTATTAATGTTAAAAGAGCGAATGGCGGGGATCGAACCCGCGACCTTCACATTGGCAATGTGGTGTTCTACCGCTGAACTACACTCGCTGATATTTTTGAGAACAGGGGCGGAATTAAACCGCCAACAAAGGGTTTGCAATCCTTTCACTTCATCGTCAGTATCCTGTTCTTGTGGTTGCGAGTGAGAGAGTTGAACTCTTAAATGGGAGGATATGATTCTCCTGAAACTGCCCTGTTTCTTAATTCACTCGCAATTAATGTTGTGGGGCCACAGGGGATCGAACCCTGGACTCACGGATTAAAAGTCCGTTGCTCTACCAGCTGAGCTATAGCCCCATTATAATGTACTTAGTTGTGGCGGAGTCCGGTTACGATCCGAGTATCTCAGGTTATGAGTCTGAGTAGGGAACCATCCCTTCCTAAAACCGCGATGTATAATATAAATATAAGAAATTTATTTTTTAATATCAAGTTTTTTATTTATTACCAATTCTCAAAATTAGGTTCTTGATGATGAACCTTCACTGTGTTAGTATTCTTCCTTTTTACAGGTTTTAGTTCCTTATCTAAATAACTACCAAACTCTCTTATTAAGTTGGTTTTATAAATCTTATGATGTTTGGTTTCTACCTTAAACCCACTTGCAAGTACGTTCCAAGCAGAACCTAAACTAAATGATTTATTTACTACACTTACTTTACTCCAATCATTGATACTATTCTTAGCATTCACTAACATTTGACGAAGTTGTTCGTTTGTTAGTACATCTGCCAACTTCTTTGCATCTGTTCTATTCATAGTTCAAAATCTATTTTATATTTATCTTCAGATTCTTCCACAGGGATTCCTCTATACGTATATACTTCACTGTTCAATAATAACCAATCCCTACCTTTAGGTATAAAATGTTTACCTAAAATCAATTTTGTTGGTTTATATGGTTCTAATCTTTTTAATAGAAGATCGACTGATTCATTTAAAAACAATTCTTCTACAATTTGTCGATTTTTCATATTTTATATTTATTATGAGTTTTCGTTTGAAAGTTTAATGGAATATATCTACTCATACGGTTACAATATTGTATATTCTTTTGTATATCTCTAAAATGGGTTGTGGAATGGTTTTAATGGTAATGTGTTCCAAATGGTCAAACAAAGCCTCAAACTCACTTCTATTTCCCCAACTAAAAAGATACAATGCGATTGGTTTTTCTATATTTTCTACTTTCTCCAAAAAAGCTTCCATTTCTGTCATTTCTTCTTTAAAGTAAATAGCAGTTACTTTTTTATCGTTTTCAAACAGTTGATAGCAATTGCTTAATTCTATTTCCTCTAATGTGTTCTCTGTAATTGAAAGCAAATAACCTGCTTTATGAGCCAATGAAGATTTATCTTCATCTGTGGCTGAAAGAATATTGTTTGAACCTACAAAATCAGTTTTGTAGTATTTTAAGGAATTACCAAGACCCTGAATGACTTCTTCCTTTCTGTTATTATAACCTGCTATAACTTTTGAAACTCTCGGATAACATACATCATCAATGATTTTTCCGTCCCCATTATTGTTTTCATTATTTGTTGCAATAATAAATTTTATTTGCTTTTTATCTTCTTCATTGAGTTCTAAAACTGCTTGTGCAGTTGTGCCTGAACCTGCAAAAAAGTCAAGGACAGTAAAGCTATCTTTAAAAAACGAAACAGATTTTATTAGCTTTTTTATTAAATTCACGGGTTTTGAATAACTAAAAGGTCTGTCTTTATCAAAAATGTCTTTTAACAGACCATAGGCATCTTCATTTGTGGCTTTAAAATCTCTTCCATCAAGAAAAGAAGGCATAGCTTTAAATGAATTGTTGTTTGTTCTGATAACTCGTGGCTGAAAACTGGAAGTGTTTATTAAAACTTTTGTTTCATTTTCAATTTCATCATCTAAAAATTCTTGACTCCACGTAAATGGGGCTTCTAATGAAAATCCTGTTTTTATAATTTTATCTTCAACAACAATATCATTTTTTAAAGTAGTTGAAGTAGTCCCTTTTCCATACTTACCTGCTTTATATACTCCATCTTTCAATTTCGTTTGAACAAAATTTTCTGGAAACACAAGGGTTTTTACGGCATTTGTTCTTTTAACTATTGGTTGCGATTCTGTTTTGTCAGTTTCTCCACCAAATAATTTCACTCCATCTTTTTTGCAATAGACCAAAACATACTCGGTTAGACTTACGAGTTTGTTTGAGAGAAAAGAACCTTTTCTTTTTTTGAACCAAACGATATTTCCAATAAAGTTTTTTTCTCCAAATATTCTATCGCAAAGAAGTTTTAATTGAGCTAATTCATTGTCATCAATAGATATAAATATTAAACCTGAATCGGATAGTAAATCTTTCGCCAATTCCAATCTTTTACTCATAAAAGAAAGCCAATAACTATGTCGTAAAGGGTGGTCTTTTGGAACTTCTGAACCATCAGGATATTTATCTAAAACACGTTTGTCTTTATAGGTGAACCCATCAGAACCTGTGTTGTAGGGTGGGTCAATATAGATAAGGTCAATTTTACTTTTGTGTGTGTAGTTTAAACAAGTAAGTGAATGGTAATTGTCGCCTTCAATTAAAATGTGGGTTGGTTTTCCATCCTCATTTTTTATGGCTTTTTCTTTTACTTCGGTCAAAATAGGAAGTTGGTTTTCGCTTTCTTCCTCAAATGCTTCTGGCACGTCCAACCAAGTAATACCGTAATTTTCTGTTTTAATTCGGTTGTTGGCAATTTCCAATTTCTTTTTTAGTGCCTCTATTTCAGCATATAGTTCCTTTTCTGTTGCCATTAGTTATTCTCTTTGTTTGATATTATTAAATCTTTCACGTCAATATCCAAAATGTTCGCAATTTGCATTAAGGTTTCCAATCTCGGTTGTTGTCGATTTTGTGCATAAGCATTTACCATATTGTAACTTTATTTGTTTAATTGTAATACCGGTGGTGTCCATCGCAATAAATACACTTATAACAACTGAACGATCTACCTGTCTTCTCTTCCATCTTATCCATTGCTTTCAGTGCGGATTTTAATGAGTATGATATTTTTTCCTTTCCTATATCCTTTCTCCAATGCGATGATTTGCGAAACATTCACCATCCATTACCTGTAATAAAATAATTACGGAATAATCTTGATAACGGTAATTGGTGTTTTAATCCAATATATAGATTTTTGATAGTCACTTTATTTTACTTGTTTTCTTAGTGCATCTTTTGTAGAGTTATCATGCACAGTTCTATTATGTACCAACGATTCTACTAATGATTCAAATTTGTCTAATATCTTATCAACCATTTCTGATTCTTCTTTGTTGAATCTCATTTTCTTAGATAATTCATAAAATTCAAAATATATTTCAGATAAATCTTGATTTTCATCAGTACTCTCCATCCATACTTCTACATCATTTATACGATATAAATAATCACTGTAATCCTTCTCCCCACATCCCATAATTGTATAACTTTATTTGTTTAATTGTAATACCGGTGGTGTCCATATGGAATCGAACCATTCCTTCCCCGCATGTGGGGACGTGCTGCCGTTACACTAACTTTACATCCACTTATTCTAGAATGAAGTAGATGGACACCAATTGTACATCTGGTAGGATTCGAACCTACGACTTCTTCCGTGTTAAGGAAGCACTCTTTCCACTGAGTTACAGATGTACTCATTATATACTTGCTTGGATATAAAATCCACCATAATATCCATTATGTTCGTTATGATTTGCCATTAGTGTGTTTACCATTTCACCACCATCCAATTAAAAAATTCACGGATATGAACATTTGAATTGTTCCCGTTCCCAATGAACTAATATCCGTGATCTATTTACCCAGATAGATTTGTTAAAATACTTTACGAAGATTGATAAAGTATTTTGTAAAATCGTTTATTGAAACAGGTGTTGCAACATCATGAGGCCACAACATTTCACTAGTTCCATCGGTGATTCGTATAAAATCGTCAGTTACCTCTTTGATGGTAACAACAGTTTCAAATATACTGTAAGTATCGTTAACTTTAATATCCAGTTCTTCAAATCTCTTCAACTTCATATGTTCCAATTTCAACTTCATGAATGCATCTGTGAACATCATTGAATTCTGGATGTTTAGTTTCCATAATATAATTTACTATCCCATCTGCTATCAACCCTCGAATTGCATCTCTTTCTGAAAATCCGTCTTCAAGATAGTCGTGAAAAACTTCTTCTGGATTATCAACTATTATCAACTATTATCCAGGGATCAAATTTAATTTTTATTGGTTTTAACATTTTTTTATTTAAGTAAGTTATTATTAATATTTCGATTTCTATGAATATAATAAAACTTTTAACCAATGTCAATTTAATTTTTGAGCGGGTAGGGAGAATCGAACTCCCATCATCAGCTTGGAAGGCTGTCGTAATACCATTATACTATACCCGCGTGTTATTTTAACTTATACTACATTTAAATTCTATATACTCGGCATCAGTGGGTTTTACGCTCCACCGATATAAATTATATCAATGTCAAATTTTATTCTCAACTTCTACTGACTCATTCCCTACTATGAAATTCATTTCCACATGTTCCACTTGTAAGGGTTTTGATATCACGACTCCTGTAACATTACCATCTTCATCAAGTAATATTCTGTAATCTAAAATTTGACGTTTCTCTTTAAGTGATTGTAAGTATTCTTCAGTCATAATTAAATATTAAATTAAAAAGTACCATAGTGTCTTACTTTTTCCTGTGCAGACACCACACTCACCGTTTGATTACGGGGAATGGACAATTAAGCCCTTGTGTACTCTTATGGTACTATGTACCCAATGAAAGAATCGAACTTTCGCTTCTTCCGTGTAAAGGAAGCACTCTAACCACTGAGTTAATCGGGCATATACGATCTCCTTGCACTTTGTAATCTACTTTAAGTAACATACTGGATTAGTTACATATTCCATTTACAAAGACTATTTCCAGATAGCGGAAATCTGACTATGAGCCGATATCGGGAATTGAACCCGCTTACTCTGTGTACAAAACAGAACATCATCCAATTAAATGTTTTATCGGCTTTTTTACTACTAATTGTCCCAATCCCAGATTCGAACTGAGGTTCCATGATTACAAGTCAAGTGTTTTGGCCAACTAAACTAATCGGGAATAATGAGAATTTGAATTTTTCCGTCACAAAGTATATCAGCGCTTAAGTAATATACCACCCGTTTGTCATAATTCTCAAAAGACAAGTGTGGACATGGTTGGACTTGCACCAACTATCTGTGCTTTATGAGAGCACCGCTTCTACTATATAATCTACATGACCTAATTAAATGGAGGTGGTGGACACGGTTCTAAAAAGATCCGACATATCCAAGACGATTTAGGATGCATCTTTCCTTTTCAACCAATGATTGAAATTGATAAACAATAATGGTGATCAGTCCATCCAATTTATCATAAACCACTTTAGTTCGTATGGTTGGATTCGAACCCTCATAATCTACCGTGACAGGGTAGTGCATTAACCAATTATGCTACAAGACCATTATTCTTTATAATTATTTACGTTCAGGTGGAGTTGCTAAACATGCTTCTCCTTGATTGATAATTAATGTTTCTAAATCATCAATACTCATATATGCGTATCCGTTTTTTCCCCAATTTCTTCCCCAACTGTTTTTCAGTCGAACAATACCTTTATCTATATTTACACCGTTTAATATATAAGCGTGTCCACCCATAGATTTACCAGTGATTTTTATCATTCCATCTGAATCAGGGTTAAACATATCCATTGTCCATAACGTACCAACAACTACAGGGCCTAATTCCAATAAAGATTGTATAATTGTATCTACATCCCATGCCCATCTATAACTTCCAATGTATCCTTCCCTTTGGAGAATTTTAGCACCTGCTCTAACAGATGTACCATCGTAATTTTCACCCGGCCAGTTATCGTTCTTTTGACATTCATCGTAAAGCCATTTAGGAGATGTTAGTGGATGTTTTTGCCCTCTATACGTAAAAGGCCCGTCTGCTTTCCAATGTAACCAAGAATAAGCAACACATTGAGGTGTATGTCCTTGATCTCCCCACCAAGCGTTTGCCCAATGATATCTCCATCTACGTTCTGAAGGTTTAGTTGATAACATTGGTTGAATCAAGAATTTATTATCTCTCTCATCGGGTATATGTTTTCTTCCAAGTAATGTAGTTAAATCGGATACTTCGTTTATATTATCTGGCATATTATATTAATTTTAATTATAATTATTAGCGCCCTATCTGGGAATCGAACCCAGATCTTCGCATCGACAGTGCGATATACTAGCCGTTGTACTAATAGGGCTTATTGCTGGCCGCTCCGGTTCTGCCCCGGAATCGTAGAGCTTAACAGGCTCTCATCTTACTGTTAGAACAACGACCAGTGTGTTACTTATTTTTGCTCCCCGAGTTGGGATCGAACCAACGACCTACCGCTTAACAGGCGGTTGCTACTGCCACTGAGCTACCGAGGAATATAAAAGTCCATAAGGAGTTTAACCTTAATCTACCGAGTAAAATTCAGCGCTTTCGTTAAGCTATAGACTTTTGTGAGAGTTAGTGGAATCGAACCACTTTATTTCGGGCTTCAACCGACCGCATTAACCATAGTTGCTTAACTCCCATAATTGTGTGGAAGTGAGTGGAATCGAACCACCAACACCTGGTACCAGTGCTCTACCATTGAGCTACACTTCTGTTTTTATTAGATCCCAATGAGAGAATCGAACTCTCGGCCCTTCTCTACCAAAGAAGTGTTTTTCCATTAAACTAATCGGGATTGTGTGTTATGTTTTGTACTGCCTTAAATAAATTGTGAAAACATTTCTTATCTGAATCAGTTAAGTTACTATCAATTAGATTTCTAAAAACTCGTGAAGAATCTCTTACCATTATATCCTTCATTACTCTATCCAATTGTTTAATGTGATCATCATTAATTTTCATAACATATATTTTAAGATTTAATGTTACTAGGACATGTTGTCCAAGTAAATGTCCTAGTAAAAGTGTGGAGACACCGATGATCGAAATCGGAACTGCTGGGTGCAAGCCAACTATTTTAGCCACTTAAACTATATCCCCATATTATAGAACCTTCCAAAAAGTGACAAGTGAGTTCAAGTTTCTGTACGTTATCTTGACTTCTTTAATACTAATCGGTACAGACGTAGTAGCTTGTTTAAATGGAAAAGTTCTGATGTCCTCACAGATTGAATCGAACAACCTTGACCGACGTATCAGATCGGCATAATAACCAGTATATGATGTGAGGAAGTGTCCACCTGGTTGGATTCGAACCAACGGCGCACGGTTTAAAAGACCGTTCCCTTACCAGACTTGGGTACAGGTGGATGAATACTACACAAAATGTCAATGAACTATTACTACTAAGCACCTGCGGGGAGATTCGAACTCACCAACTGTCGGTTTTGGAGGCCGCTGTTCTACCTAATGAACTTCGCAGGTATATATTATATAAACAAAAAAAGGATTTGAAGTGTTATCCCCAAATCCTTTGTTAAATATCTTTATGTTTCTTTTATTTAACTCAAATTTGGAATACCTCTAACTTTATCAAAAATCGTATTCACACCATTCCCTGCCCAATCAAAATTGGCTGTGGTGTTTATTGCGATATTTATATTTAATGTTTTCATTTGTGTTAATTATCTATTTGCTTCTTCTCCTCGTTCACGAGTTTTTTTATTTTCTTCTTCTGCTACATCGGATTGTTCTTTATGTTTCTCTAATTCATCAGAGTAACCTGGTGTGAATTCATGTTTTGTTCTTTTATTAGTAAAATAAAAGAACGTTCCCACCAACAATAAAATACAGCCCACTACTATTAAAATTTCTATCATAATTATTAATCATTAAAGGATTAACTTACTACTTTCATATAAGTATAATACTTTTGAAAAAAACGTAAAAATAAATATGAAAACTTTTAAGATAATATCAAACTACGCTGATTAACGAATGGTAGTTTTACCGTAAATACATATTTCTTAAAAGTAAATGGAGCGGGTAGCTGGGATTGAACCAACTCTGTTTCGACTTGGAAAGCCGATGCACCACCATTTATGCGTTACCCGCTTATATAGTTGAGATTACACTATTATTGTTGAACCTTTCAAACCAGTACTCAAGTAAGTGCTACCCTACTGATTCTGTTTTTATCCACTTTCGCGAGAAAGTAATCCAACATTACCGCCTTTTTTACTGAGTGGCATTTCTCAGATCATAGTAACCATTCTCGACTTTCAACATTCTCTCGACCTTGCGAGCCGTTCACCTCCGCTAAGAGATTAGGTGCAGTTTTCAATCAAACTTATCAAACCTTGCGAGTTATCAAAGTCCGTTATTCAACCGAAGTTGTAACGGATTAGGTAATTTGATTAGTCACTATTGACAGGGACTTTGCATTTAATATTTATTTAAAGAACCGGAGTTGAACCGATAATCTTCTCCTCTGAAGGAGATGCCCGACCACCGAGCAATCTTATATATTAGCGTTCCACCGACAAGTGCCCTGCCAGTCACTTCATACTCTTTTGAAGTACAAAATATGACACTCATCATACGTTTCAGGCTACCAACCCTACTGTGTGGTATTTCACGATTACTTAGGAACCTTAACGATTCCCTTTCTCCATTTATACTAAATAATTGCCTTCCTATTGGTGAATAGTTAAACTCTTACTCTATATCTTCACAAATTTTGAATTCGTAAGTTTAGTATGACTATGGTAGGGTACTAACCAATTCGTGACTCGGAGTTACCCAATCACTTATTCTTTCCAAAGAACCTTTCATCTCTTACTTTTCCATATCAACCACTGTTACATGATCGCTCTCTCAGGTGTTGAGAGTATGTTGATACTTGCTTGAACGGACTTCCGAAGAAGCGGGGCGGCGTGGAGACCGGTATCCTTTTCCCACCTGACGGTCCTGACGGTGGTTTATCCTAACATTATTGTGATCTCAAACAACCACAAACTCTTTCAATAATTTAAAGAACAAAATAATATAATCAAAGCTGTAATATATTTCACTTACAATTTAAAGGTGAAGGACATCTGCTATATTTCATACAGTTAATGTTTGTCCTGTAGTCACTTTCCTCACCTACTTTAATAGCCCTACAGACCTAGACTGTTTCATTATTTAAATTTGTTACTCCTTAAAGATACAAAACATTTTAATCAATGTCAAGTTTTATTTTATCTTTTTTAAAATAATAGATAAGGTTGAATCACATTCCCTCAGTTAAGAGTTGTGTCCGCTTCACTTCATACTGTCGGCCTAATTTTCACAGTAACCTTATCAATTGTGGCGAGAGAGGGATTTGCACCCCCGATCTTCTGGTTATGAGCCAGACGAGTTACTACTTCTCCATCTCGCGATATATTCATTATGTAAATTGTATCTTGTGAACTACCCATCGGCGGCAGAACCGACCGAATGGGCTTCCAACTTCGCAGAGGTTTGCTGGCCATCGTAGCCCAGTCTTACGTCCTCTCCATTGGTGTGATCGCCAGTCCCTGACGATAGTTGTTTTAATCCTTCATTAAGAATATTGACGGCAGCGTTTCGGTCTCGATTAACCGTATGACCATTACTGCATGTCCATTCTCTATCAGAAAGTTCTAAGCCTTGATTTATCCATCCGCATTGTGAGCACGTCTTTGAGGATGGGCAGAACCGATCAACGGTTTCCATCTTCTTCCCATACCAATCGCATTTGTAGGATAGGTAGGTTAAGAATGTGCCCCAACTTGCATCTGCTATATGCTTAGAGAGCTTTCTGTTTTTAATCATGCCCTTCACATGTAAATCTTCGCAAACAATGACATCGTAATCTTCAACTAACTGCTTACTCACTTTGTGAAGGTTATCTTTACGGCAGTTGGAAATCTTCTCGTGTATTTTAGCAACCTTTCATCTTTGTTTTTCGTACGAATGGCTGCCCTTTTTCTTTCGAGAAAGATGTTGTTGTGCCGCCTTTAATTTCTTTTCATATTTTTTAGTGTACCGGTGGTTGGTGAATCTTGTACCATCTGATGCTACTAAAAAGTCTTTGATTCCTAAATCTATTCCAACAGCCTTGCCTGTTTTTGGTAAGTCTGTTGAAGCCTGTGTGGTAAAAATAGATACATAGTATTTACCCGATGATTCTTTTATGAGGCACATTTTACCTATGTCGCCTTTAATTTCCCTGTGCAATCGGATAGAAATATCACTTGTGAATTTAGGAATACTTAGTTTCCCATCAACAATCTTCCCGTTTTGCGGCACCGTGTATGTATTCTTGGATTTCTTTGATTTAAACTTTGGAAACATTGCATCGCCTCTAAAGAAATTAACATATGCGGTATCTAAACAACGGAGGGCAAATTGCAGAGACTGGCTATTCACTTCTTTAAGCCACTCTGTTTCTTCTTTTTTCTTTAAAGCAGTCAATGCTTTTGCCTGATCGTAATAGTTATCAGACTTGTTATTGTCTTGATACTGCTTCTTGCGCTCATTAAGAAAATGATTATATACAAATCGCACGCAACCAAAATGCTTGTTAAGCAGCACCTGCTGGTCTTGATTCGGGTAAATTTGAAAACGATATGTTTTGTTAATGTCTTTCACAGTTGTAAATATAAGTATTTTATACGACAAGCGCAAGATTTTGTAAAAGGTCTCATGTTTGGGTGAAACCCTTTCACAAAACTTGCTCCATTGGCGAAGCATCACCGGCCACAATTCGCCAGTATATCCTTAGCCAAGGGTAGTCTGTCGCTTACATCCCACCGAGCCTATCGGCATCAGTGGGTTTTACGCTCCACCGATATAAATCTACAAAATTTAAAAATTAAAGTCAAATATTTTTATTTATTTAAAATAGTAATAAATTCATCACCATCCATTAACCATCGTTCTTGTCCATGAGCAGAAATTGTAAATCTAATTCCCTCATATTCAAACTCAAGTTCAAAACAATCTTTAGTAATATATTCTTCATCAATGAATGTTGCAATATCACTATCAACCGCTTCACGTAATTTATTTTTTGATATCATATTCAGAATAAATTATTAATATTTTATTTAATATATACTAATATACAAAACCTATTTACTAATGTCAATTTTTATTTATAAACTTTCCGGATGTTCAGCGATATCAATATACATTTCTGATAATTCCCTAATTACTTTCAAAGGATCAACGTGAAATGCCAAAAAATCTTGAATCAACTCATATGCAGCTTCAATACTCACAGGTATTTCATTTACAATTATAACTGCACTTACAACCATATCATGTCCATTTTTCACAAAATCTTCATCTTTTATATTGAAGCCATATTCGATTAAATTTTTCTTTATCTCTTTTGCTACATCTAATACTTCACTTGAATATTGTTCTTTGATTTTCATTTATTTTATTTATTTTATTTAATATATACTAATATACAAAATCTATTTACTAATATCAAATAATATTTTTATTTTATTTCTTTAACAATCCATTTGATGACTCCATTCCAATAATTTTTGAATCATCTATCTCTTTTCCTTTAATTTATTTGGTACAATCTCTTGTCGTGTCCAATGTTCATCTGTTTGGACGTGATTTTTACGAACCCACTTAAATACATTTTCATCAAAATCTTCATACTTAAAACTTCCAGCGTTACGTATAACAATTCCTTCTTGTTTATCAGTATCCAATGAGTTAATTATATCTGATAATATCCTCATAGTTAATACTCCTCTATATAAAATTGGAACGTGGTTCAATCCTAAACTATTACACATTCCTACAGTTTCTTCGATATCAAGACATATATTATTTTCCCAAGTATTATATACTAAAAAATAACTATCTAAATTTTCATAATATATAGAATGTTGGGCGTACATATTTTCACCGCAAATCCGAATATGTTTTGGAATTTTATAACTCAATTCACCCCACATATTTTTTACAAAATTACGGGAAGGGTGGTTATTACTATCTATCGACCTTGCGTGTATATGATCATTATACATAGTTGTCGCTTCTCCATCCATTTTTTCTGTTATAACAACATCTGTGTTAAGTAAGTGATCTATACTACCAACAATATCATCTTTATTGATTGTCTGACTTCTCGTAATATGTGGCGTTGAAGGATATTTAACGTAATCCATTTGAATCCTCTACTGCGTCTTCATAAGTTGAATCTATCATTTCATATAAATCGTTTGGGTGTAGACCTGGATACCAATTATTGCCATCTGTTATATGGAACTCTTCTACTTTCATGTGACATTCATCTTTACATACTGTAATACTATTACTCTTAACATATCCACCATTTGGCATTTTGCTTCTATCCGTAATATGATGGGCATCTAATTCGTCTTCAGTTCTTTTTATACCACACACTTTACACGTATAATCATCCCTCTGGTAAACAGATTCACGAAAGGTTCTTCGTATTTTCTTTTTGCGTTTCATTAGAATTTAAAGTTACCCTGATTAACATTGAATGTAAAGATACCTAATTTATACCACATATCCAACACTTGATGTCGATCATCGTAAACACACATCACATCATAATAAGGTTTAATTTCATTTTCGAATAATTCTTTCTTAATTACTGAATCTTTTCTCATATCATGTTCTTTTCTGAAGAACAATTTATCATAAGGAACGTTATGGAATTCCAACCACATTTTAGTTCCCATTATAGTTTCTTCAGTACCCTCTCTTCCTGTAAGTAAAATAATCTCCCTACCTTGTTTCTTTTGGAATAGAATTTGTTCGTATATACGAGTATTAAGTTTATCATCAATTACTTTACTCCCATCAAAATATCCTCTATTGTGGGCGTGTGCCAATGTACCATCTAAATCAAAAATCACAGCCTCATTGTTTCCATCAGATGGTTGTGAGACCATAGGTCTGTGTAATTTTCGTTTATCATTTTGATAATCAAATGTAAGTAGTAAGTCCTTAAAATCGGAATACATCTTCTCTATTACCTCAGAACCTACACTCTTTTCTCGTTGAGAATCCCTTTCTAATAAAGTTTCCTTACTTATTTCAAATATTTTATACTCAACATCCGCATAATACTTAACCAAATCTCGTACTTGATTAATATATCTTAACTTACAGTGAGTATTATCTACAATTACACTCTGATTAGAAACCAAACATTGAATTATGGCATCATCCATCAACTTAGTAATAAGTTGTTCAATATTCGGCTTACAAAATCCTTCGTTACGTAACATATATCTGAATGAATCTCGTGATACACGAACCCAACCGTGATTATTACGTATAAAGTTTTCAGACCAAGTAGATTTACCACTTGCAGGTGGGCCTATTAATATTTTAACTTTTGGATGTTTCATCTATATATTTTTCTTTTTAATTCTTGAATTCTTTCTCGTGGTATCCAAAATGCTGCTGATCCAAACTGTATTACTTCTTCTTCTGAATTTAGTAGTAAAGCCTCTGCATTGAACCAATTCTCTCCCATATATCGTTGGGTATCAGGCCATACGACAAACTCATATCCTTTTTGTGAGTGGAAGTTGAACTTCATTCAACATTTCTCTAAAATTATTAAAATTTTCTATAACTGTTTCTAATATTTCATCTTGATTGTCCGCTGTACAATTCTCCGAATTCCATAGTATAATTTCACCGAACAGAATATGATCAGAATAATCATCAGATAGATAGCTAAAAACTAATGGAATATCGAATGAATTGTATTTTTCTGGAAAACAATCATTCAGTTCATTTACAATTTGTATAAAGTTCATATGTTGTTGTTTAATTTATAAAATGATTGGCAGAACATCCAATGTTCATTTAATCCAGTTCGAATAGGAACCAATCAATTACGTGTGCGTTTCAGTATGTATTAATATACAATTTAAATTTACTAATATCAAATTATTTTTTAATGTTTTTCATCCGTTCAATGTTTCAGAGAAATTTGCCATAATTAGTATGATTAAACTTGTTCTACATTAACAATAGCCCATCCCTTCATATATCGGTAGATTCTTTCAAGTTTTTCTACAGCTTCTCCTTCAGAGTTAGCTATAACTTCAGCTTGGAAGTTATTGAAATCTTTTTCATCTGGAATCCATGCGTTACCTTCGAAATAATACTTATACATAATGTTAGGGTTTTAATTGTTATCATTAACTCACTTCTTATAATGTAGTGATAATTTGTATCAAAGTCAAGTCCTATTTAATACATTCAACACCACGTCTGATTGGTCTATAAACAATGTAGACATGAGATATTATTCGTACATCTCTTTTTCTTTTTGCAGTATCAACAAGCGTATCACCGTTTATATCTACAAAAATCACATGTCCATCAAAGCTCTTCGAACCTTTAACTCTTACTATAAATCCGTAAACTGCTACTCCTTCTTTAGTACAGGTCAAATTCACTTCTTTAGCCAATTTATTTCGAACACTTCCTACTGTTTTTCCTTTGAACTTAGAAGTTCTAGAACGGACTGTGAATTGTGTTCTGGTTGCTCGTACCAAATCATGTATGGTGTGATCGATGTTTGAAGAGAATACTGTATCTGCATGAGCGCTGACCAACAGTGCTCTTCGGGACTCTTTTTCCCCCTTTCCTGATAATATGCCAACCCCATTTCCCCCGTCACCACCACTACCATCAATGGGAGTGAATTTTCCAAGATGACCGAATTCTTTTAAAGCAATTTGATAACAAAGCTGTTCAAAGCACTTAGTTACTTTTCCATCATATGGTTTGAGTTTACCAAAATCTATGTTTTCAATTCCTGTCATTTATTTCATTGTGCGTTGGCAAAAAATAGCTCTTTTGGTTTTTCGAGCGTTTGCCTGTGTGTCGGCAAAAACCAAATGTGCTATTTGTGCGGTTGGCTCTTTTTTCAGCATGGCATACAACGACCCGGCTAAGAAACGTAGGGGAGT
>Ga0222664_1000233_pt1 | contig 40288 bp, 42 predicted proteins | sample AntAcemetagen604_FD_181147 | JGI IMG/M metagenome (GOLD analysis project Ga0222664, IMG submission 181147) | Saline water microbial communities from Ace Lake, Antarctica - #604 | ecosystem: Environmental > Aquatic > Non-marine Saline and Alkaline > Saline | place: Antarctica: Ace Lake... | reverse complement strand
AGCCAGCATAGCGATTAGCAACATCAAAAAATCCAAGCTGGCTCATATTTTGTCCTCATAATCTCAACGTTGTGATATCGTGATTCTATCAGATCAATGAGTGGAGTGGGTATTTTTAGAGATGCCCCTTAATTATTCATTCACGAGAACACGCAACCATAACGGGACGCAAATTCCAATGAGCGATGCGCAAAACCCCTTTTCAGAGCACCCCATAACATGACTAAAACTATACTAAAATTCATAGCCCGCACTACTATTGCCGAACTTTAAATTACTAAATTTTACTGATGCCTGACTGGCGAGGACTCTGTATTCAAACTTTAATTTTTAAGTGTCTTACAAACGTTATTTACCGTCTGATTATGACCATCAAAGTGTAGATGCGAGCGCCTTAGAACGCAATGGGACGAATCGAGAACATCGCAAAATCAGTAAAAAATGACTCTTGACACAACATGGACCTTATCGGCCAAAAACCCACGCAATTTGCCAAAAAACACACAACAAAAACCCCGCGAACCCAAAGATTCGCAGGGTGATTGAAACCAATTATTGAGTGAATTAACCGCCGATGGCGACGATACGCGCACTAAGGCGAGACAGCTTCCGGCTAACCGTATTTTTGTGCAAGATGCCCAATTGTGCGCTGCGAACCATTTCCGGTTGGGCCGCTTTGAAGGCTACTTCAGCAGCACCGCGATCACCTGAAGCGATGGCTTCTTCAACTTTACGAACAAACCCACGCATACGGCTGCGACGGGTAATGTTAACGTCTGTCCGGCGCGCCGTTTGGCGAATGCGCTTTTTTGCTTGGCGATGATTGGCCATATCGAAACCCTATCACTTCAAATTCGTTGTTCTGGTAGACGCACGAAGACGACAAAGGCCCTCAATGCATGTCGGAGCCGGGCTTATAGGGGCTTGGCCCCTAGCCGTCAAGTGGCCGTAAGAGCCAATGGTGGGCTTATTGATCTTCGAATACAGGCTTTCGCTTTTCAGTGAAGGCCGCCATACCCTCTTTCTGGTCTTTTGTCGCAAAGCAGCTTTGGAATAAACGGCGTTCGCGCACCAAACCTTCAGCCAAAGGCGTCTCAAGGGCAGCAGCCAGCGCCTCTTTGGCCATCATCAAAGATGGTGTTGAGAATTTGGACATTTTTGCCGCTGCCTTCATGACCTCGGCCTCAAGGTCTGCCACGGGAACGACCCGGGCAACCAAACCGGCGCGTTCGGCTTCTTCAGCATCCATCATACGCCCTGTTAAAACCATATCAGCGGCTTTCGCCTTGCCAACCAAGCGCGTCAGGCGTTGCGAGCCACCCGCGCCCGGAATGATGCCCAGCGTGATTTCTGGCTGACCGAATTTTGCCGTATCGGAGGCAATAATGAAATCAGCCATCATGGCCAGCTCACAACCACCGCCCAATGCAAACCCGCTGACGGCTGCGATCATTGGCTTACGGAACCCGGCAATGGACTGCCAATTGCCGCAAAAATCTTCGGCAAACACATCGGTAAACGATTTAGATTGCATCTCTTTAATATCAGCGCCGGCGGCAAAGGCCTTTTCCGATCCAGCCAAAACAACACACCGAATGGCCGGATTGGCTTCGATGTTGCTCAGAACCATGTTCAATTCTCGGATCACTTGTGCATTTAAAGCGTTCAGGGCCTCTGGGCGATTGAGGCGAACCAGCGCCACAGCGTCATGGGCCTCAACCAACAGGGTTTCGTAAGCAGTAGTGTCGAACATGAAGATCAGTCTCCGGAAAAAAGGGGGGTGTTTAAGGATTTGTGCTGGGGGCAAAGCGAAAACGCACCAGCCTGTGGCCCTGCGTTTCGGCAATTTCCAGCGTCAGCGTTTCAGAATCGCGTGTGAACCGCCCAGGTTCAGGCTGTACCCAACCAAGTTGGGGCAAAGTGTCGGAATAAAAAGCCCGGATCAAACTGGCTGAGGCGCCGCCAATCGCTGCCGCCTCAACAATCCGACCATCCGGGCTATCGAACACCAACGCTGCATCAATGTCTTCGGTTAACCCAGACATCAGCGGCACATCTTCTGCAACAGACAAAAATGTTTGGGCAAATGCGCTAGAGACAAACATCAGCACAACAAAAGCCAAGCTGGCAGCGGGAATAAGCTGTTTCATGGTGCGTATTATAACCGGAATTGACGCACCGCACAATAAGGAGCATCGCATCGCAAAATCAGCCCCGTTTAGCGCTGACAGCGCGAACAATAAAAAGTCGATCGTCCCGACTGAACAAGCCGTTTGATGGTTGCTGTTGTCGCAGGGCCGCACGTCGGACAGGCTTCGCCTTCTTGGTCGTAAACTCGGAATGTATGTTGGAAATACCCCAATTCACCCGTTGGCAATCGGTGATCGCGTAAGGTGGAGCCACCCGCAGCAATGGCATCGGTCAAAACCTGTTTGATGGCCGCAACCAGCCGATCAGCTTTGGCCCCTTTGATTGTCTTGGCCAGGCGTTTTGGTGAAATGCCAGACCGGAACAACGCCTCACAGGCATAGATATTGCCAATGCCCGCAACAACCCGTTGATCCAAGAGAGCTGCTTTGATCGGCGTATTCTTCCCTTTCACCGCCGCTGATAAAACGGTGCCTGTAAAATCGTCGCCTAAGGGTTCTGGCCCCAGTGAGGCCAACATCGGATGTTGAGACAACGCATTATCACCCACTAAATCGGCAGAGCCAAAGCGCCGGGCATCATTGTAACGAATGGTCACACCGCCATCGGTTTGGAAGACCAAGTGATCGTGCTTTTCCTCTGGCGGCGGCGTGCCGTGAAAAATGAGCACCCGGCCTGACATGCCTAGGTGCAAGATAAAGACGAGGCCGCCCTCCAACCGCATCAACAAATACTTTGCCCGGCGATCAATGCGAAGAACGCGACGACCGGTCATGGCTTCAGACAAGTTTTCTGGTATCGGAAACCGCAGATCAGGCCTGTTGGCCCGAACATGAGTTAGGGTGCGTCCCTCAAGGACGGGGCGCAAACCTTGTCGGACGGTTTCGACTTCTGGCAATTCTGGCATGGATCGGCTGGCCTTCTCTGCGACCCTTCGGTAATGTCCCGCACCATGAGCAATAGCAACACCGAAACCACCCATTTTGGGTTTAAGACTGTCAAGGCCGATGCCAAATCGGGCTTGGTGCGCACCGTTTTTGACAACGTCGCCGGTCAGTATGACGTGATGAATGACCTCATGAGCGGCGGCCTTCACCGTTTGTGGAAAGATGCCATGATCGATTGGCTGCGTCCCCGTGCCAATCAAAAAGTCTTAGACGTTGGCGGTGGCACCGGCGACATTGCCTTTCGTATCTTGAAAGCAGGGGGTGGGCCGGTCACAGTCGCCGATATCAACGCAGAAATGTTGGCAGTTGGTCAGGATCGTGCGCTGGACAAAGGTATAGTCGGGCCAATTGACTGGATCGAAGCCGACGCTGAAGATCTGCCGTTTGACGATTGTTCTTTTGATACGTTTGTCACAGCCTTTTGCATCCGCAATACGACCCACCCCGAGAACGTGCTGGCCGAAGCCCGCCGTGTTCTAAAACCAGGGGGGCGATTTTTGTGCCTAGAATTTTCATCTGTTCCCTCGCCGCTGCTCTCAAAACTGTACGACATTTATTCCTTCAAGGTCCTGCCAGAAATTGGCGCTCGGGTCGCCGGTGATCGGGAGGCCTACCAATATTTGGCCGAGAGCATCCGTAAATTCCCCGATGCCAATACATTTGCTGGCATGGTGAATGCAGCGGGATTGCGCCCGGTGAAAGTACGCACCATGACTGGCGGCATCGTGGCCCTGCATTCCGCTTGGCGCGTTTAACACTAAAATTTGCGTACTTTATCCCCTTGAAGCGCTTAGGCCACACGCCTAGTGTGGTGGATTGGAAGTTCACCGCATTTTTCGAGGCGACCACTTTAGGGAACTTCGAATCTAAAACCACACGAGATCAATATGTTGCTAGTGTCCGGATCGAATCTGACGTTCGAAAAGCGGATGTCCAAAATGATACGAACTTCAGATTCGGGACGCTAGGTTATTCACACTTCTGGTACGTATTTTCTAAAAAAACCGTGAGGTCATGGCAAATAAACGGGTCCTATTGATCGTCTCCGGCGGCATTGCTGCTTATAAGATGTTGGAAGCCACACGGTTGCTGCGAAAAGCCGATGTGGCGGTGCGGGCTGTTTTGACGCGCGGTGGCGCGCAGTTTGTGACTCCTCTCAGTTTGCAGGCCCTCACAGAAGATACCGTTTATCAAGATCTGTTCTCGCTGACCGATGAAAGCGCGATGGGTCACATTCAGCTATCGCGCGATGCAGACTTGGTGTTGGTTGCCCCGGCATCTGCTGATATTTTGGCTAAGATGGCCGCTGGCATGGCCGATGATTTGGCCACCACTGCCTTGCTGGCAACCGACAAACCCGTGATGGCAGCCCCGGCGATGAACGTTCGCATGTGGAGCCACCCTGCGACCCAAGCCAATATCGCGACCCTAATGGCACGCGGCGTCACCATGATTGGACCCGAAGAGGGGGCGATGGCCTGCAACGAATACGGCATGGGCCGCATGACGGAACCTGATGATATCGTCGCTGCGGTCTTATCGACGTTAGGACGTGCACCGCGCCCACTCGCCGGAAAGCGCGCGCTTGTAACCAGCGGGCCAACGCATGAGCCCATTGATCCCGTTCGCTACATCGCCAACCGCTCATCCGGCAAGCAGGGCCACGCCATTGCCGCAGCGCTCGCACGAGCCGGGGCAGACACCACGCTGGTCAGCGGCCCAACATCTCTTGCTGATCCAGCGGACGTCACCGTCGTTCGCATTGAAAGCGCAACCGAGATGCTTGTCGCGTGCGAAGCGGCCTTGCCGGTCGACATCTGCGTCTGCGCCGCAGCAGTTGCTGATTGGCGAGTTGCAAGCCGGGCGAATACAAAGATCAAGAAGCAAGCTGATGCCGCGCCACCGACCCTGACCATGGCTGAGAACCCAGACATTTTGCGGACACTATCAAACCACAAAGCCCATCGCCCGTCTCTGGTGATCGGCTTTGCGGCAGAAACGAATGATGTTTTAAACAAGGCTATCACCAAGCGCCAATCGAAGGGCTGCGATTGGATCGTCGCCAACGATGTGTCTGAGGGTTCCACCACCTTCGGCGGCGACTTAAACACGGTTTATCTCATTTCAGAAAACGGCGAACCTGAAAGCTGGCCTGAGATGAGCAAGCAAGCGGTTGCCGATCAGCTTGTTGGTCGCATTGCCGACCACCTGGAGACGTCTGCATGCATGATTTAACCGTTCCTATCCACATAATGGACCACGGCGCGGACTTGCCGCTGCCAGCCTACGCGACTGCGGGCAGTGCCGGTATGGACTTGGTTGCCGCCGTCGATGCACCCATGACTCTTCAGCCCGGTGCGCGGGCTTTGGTGGCGACAGGTTTACGGATGGCGCTGCCCCAGGGTTATGAAGCCCAGATCCGACCGCGGTCCGGCCTAGCCGTCAAAAACGGTATCACAGTCTTGAATACGCCCGGCACCATCGATAGCGATTATCGCGGTGAGGTGAAAGTCTGCCTGATCAATTTAGGGAACGAAGACTTCATTATCGAACGCGGTGCCCGCATTGCTCAGATGGTCATTCAGCCCGTCGTCCAGGCCATACTCCAACAGGTTGATGATTTAGATGAGACGGCCCGCAGTGCTGGTGGATTTGGTAGCACAGGAACAAAAAGCTAATGCTCCGCCTTTCAAAAAAAATGCTCTACGCAATTGAGGCTGTTCTTGATGTGGCCTACCACGCCAGCGGAACACCGGTCCAAAGCCGCGACATCACCCGCCGCCAGGAAATCCCGCGCCGATATCTAGAACAGGCCCTACAGCAATTGGTCCGTGATAACATTCTGGTTGGTGTGAGGGGACCGAAAGGCGGATACCGGTTGGCCCGCGAACGCAGGCGCATTTCGGTGGGCGACATCGTTCGGACGGTTCAAACCATGGAAGCCGCTGAAGACGCGTTAGAAGATGTTTGCACATCAGCGCTCGGCGAACAGGTTGTAAGGCCCATGTGGAACAAACTGACCGATCATGTCATGACCACGCTGGACGCCACCACCATTGATGACCTCTGCGAAAATGCCCACACCAGCGGCATCGAAAGTGAAGGTCGGCGCAGTCTTGATTTCACAATCTAATAAATAGCTGCATCCGTGCAGCCTTAATGGGAGACACCTTCATGACGTATAAATCTGAACCGCGCGGGCGCGTTTACGACTCCATCCTTGATACTATCGGCGGTACGCCCCTCGTAAAGCTAAGCAAGCTGTCTGACGAAGCCGGATGTAAAGCGACAGTGCTTGCGAAATGTGAATTCTTCAACCCGCTCGCATCTGTGAAAGACCGAATTGGCCTTGCGATGATCGAAGCCGCAGAGCGCGACGGAAGCCTCAAGCCCGGGGCGACGTTGGTTGAGCCAACATCCGGCAACACTGGTATTGCACTAGCGTTTGTCGCCGCTGCAAAAGGCTACAAGCTGATCCTGACCATGCCGGAAAGCATGTCTGTTGAACGCCGCAAGATGTTGGCGTTGTTGGGTGCAGAAATCGACCTGACCCCGGCCCCCAAAGGTATGTCGGGAGCCATTGCACGCGCGAAAGAACGAGTCGAAGGAATTCCTGGCGCAGTTATGCTGCAACAATTCGAGAACCCAGCGAACCCAGAAATTCACCGCAACACAACGGCAGAAGAAATTTGGGTTGATACGGATGGTGCTGTTGATGTCGTGATCTCTGGCGTCGGAACCGGTGGCACACTGACGGGCGTTGGGTCAGAATTGAAAAGCCGCAAACCGAGTTTGAAGATGATCGCTATTGAGCCCGAAGACAGCCCGATTTTATCAGGCGGCGTTCCTGGCCCACACAAAATTCAAGGAATTGGGGCGGGCTTTGTCCCTGCAATTCTGGATACGGGATTAATTGATGAAGTCCTCCAAATTGGTAACGAGACCGCTTTCCGAACAGCGCGCCACGCGGCCCGCACCGAAGGCCTGCCCATTGGCATTTCATCCGGGGCGGCCATCGCGGCTGCGTTAGAAGTCGGCTGTCGACCTGACATGGAAGGCAAAACCATTGTGACAATCTTGCCATCCTTCGCCGAACGCTATTTGTCGACCGCTCTGTTTGAAGGCCTCGACCTCGACTAATCCGGCGAACAACCCCGTAACGGAGGACGCAGCTTGGACTTCTCAGAAGACCAAATCCAACGGTACGCCCGGCACATATTACTGCAAGAAGTTGGCGGTGTTGGGCAGACATCGTTGCTGAACGCCAAAGTCTTGGTGGTTGGCGCTGGCGGATTAGGGTCGCCAGCCGCCTTATACTTGGCCGCTGCCGGGGTTGGAACGATTGGCCTGTGCGACGATGATTCGGTTGATCTGTCGAACCTGCAACGCCAAATTGCCCACACCACAGACCGCGTTGGCGTGCACAAAGTAGACAGCGCAACGACAGCAATTGGCCAAATCAACCCAGACGTGACCGTGGTGCCGCATAAAGAAAGACTGACGGCTGAGAATATCGAACACATCATTCATGACTATGACATTGTCGCCGACGGGTCTGACAACTTTGAAACGCGATTCTTGATTAATGATGCCTGTTATCTGGCTAAGAAGACGTTGGTTTCGGCCGCAATCCTGCGGTTTGATGGGCAGCTGGCCACATACAAAGCGCACATGACAAATGCTGACGGCGAAGCCTATCCTTGTTATCGGTGCATCTTCCGAGAAGCCCCGCCACCAGGCCAAGTTGCAACATGTGCCGAGGCCGGAGTTCTCGGTGCCTTATGTGGTGTTATGGGATCATTACAGGCTGGTGAAGTCATCAAAGAGATCGTTGGGTACGGCGATACACATGCGGGTGCCCTAACCATTTTTGATGGGCTATCGACAAATTTTCGGCGGATTGATGTTCGCCGAGACCCAGGGTGCCCGCTGTGCGGTGACACCCCAACGATTCAAGATTTGGCGTGCCATGCCAACTGACCAAACCGCCGATATATACCCACCAAAAAAACTGTCGATTGCTGTTTATGACGGATCACTGGATCGGGTGCACTATGCGTTCGTCATGGCAGCAGCAACGGCAGCCCTGGGCATTCCAGTCACAATGTTCTTCACGATGGAGGCCTGTCGGGTCCTATTGAAATCATCGGTTGATGGCGCTGTCAGCACATCTGATATGGATACCGGTCTTGCGGCAAAGGGCGTTGCAACCTTTACAGAGTTACTTGAGGCCTGCGCCGAAATGGATGTCAAATTTATGGTCTGTGAGATGGGTCTTGTCGCCCGAGACATGCACATCGAAGACCTGCGTGACGACCTTTCGATTGAGATCGTCGGCTTTGTGACCTTCATCATGGACGCCCGGGCAGACGGACAAATGATCTTCGTTTAGCCTAAAAAGACTCGCTGAGAACACGATCCGGCGGCCGGTGTCCATCGGTGAAGGTCTTTATGTTAATCAGAACCTTTTCGCCCATGTCGATGCGACCCTCAATGGTGGCTGATCCCAAGTGAGGCAACAAAACCACGTTATCGAGTTCTAGCAACTTGGGGTTCACAGCCGGTTCATTTTCAAACACGTCCAAACCAGCACCGGCCAGATCACCTGCGCGCAACATACGGGTCAGAGCGTTTTCATCCACCACTTCGCCCCGGGCCGTATTGACCAGGTAGGACTGGGGTTGCATCAACTTAAGACGGCGCGCCGACATCAGATGATAGGTCGCTGGCGTATGTGGGCAATTGATCGAAACGATGTCCATACGGGCCAGCATCTGATCCAGGCTTTCCCAATAGGTTGCTTCGAGTTCTTGTTCCACATCTTCATGAAGACGGCGGCGGTTGTGGTAGTGTACTGACAGACCAAAACCACGCGCCCGCCGGGCAACGGCCTGACCAATGCGGCCCATTCCAATGATACCAAGGCGCTTACCGTGAATGCGGTGGCCCAACATCCATGTTGGCGCCCAACCGCCCCATTCCCCTTCGCGTAAGACTCTGACGCCTTCGGCCAACCGGCGCGGCACGGCCAAGATCAGGGCCATGGTCATATCAGCCGTGTCTTCGGTCAAAACGTCTGGTGTGTTGGTCACTGTAATGCCGCGCTGACGGGCTGTTGCCAAATCAATGTGGTCAACACCGGTGCCATAGTTCGCAATCAGCCGCAGGTTAGGTCCGGCATGCGAAAGCAGCTTCGAATCAATTTTATCCGTGACCGTTGGCACCAGAACATCTGCGGTAGCCAGGGCCTCGACCATCGAGGCGCGATCCATCGGCGTGTCGTCCAAATTTAATTGAACGTCGAACAGTTCCATCATCCGAGTTTCGATGGCGTCCGGCAATTTCCGGGTTACAACAACTTTTGGCTTGGTCTTCGGCATTTGGTTATCCTTTGACGGTCCTGTCAGCACGATCCATCGAGTCCCCCGTCTCCTATCAACCGAACCGCCCTGTTGTCCAGGAATTAGGGCTTTTTTTCATTTTTCATGATTGATGTTAACGACGGTTTAAGCGTTGCAGGATACGATCCCACAGATCCTAAGTTCTTACCCCGACGCGAGATTGGCCCCACGACCCCATGCGCACCCTACTTTTTCGGTTTCCAAAAATTCTCGCTAGCATTTTTATCCTATTGATGATTGGCGGCACACCGCTCAACGGTTGGGCACAAAGTGGCGCATCCGGTTTGTCAGTACCAAGATTTGTATCGCTCAGGGCCGATGACGTGAACATGCGCGCCGGCCCTGGCGTTCAGTATCCCGTGGAGTGGGTCTACAAACGCCAGGGCTTGCCCATGGAAATCATTGCCGAGTTCGAAACATGGCGAAAGCTGCGTGACTGGCAGGGAACCCAAGGTTGGGTTCATCAAAGTATGCTGAGTGGTGAGCGGACCTTTGTTGTGACGGGTGATATGAGAACAGTTCGCGATAAGCCATCAGCAACCAGCCGCGCCATTGCCATGGCAGAGCAAGGTGTTGTTGGGGCGTTTAAGTCCTGCGAGGCCACCGACGACTGGTGTAAGGTTGAGATTGGTGCCTTCTCTGGCTGGCTTCGCCGGGTTGATGTTTGGGGTGTATACCGCGGCGAGCCCGTCGAATAAGGGTTTCAAGCCCGCACAAAATCCCTACGGGTAAGCCCGTATGGCATTTTCGATGAAAAGTGACACAATGATAAAGGTATAATGCCCATCAAGTGGCATTCGTTGTCGCGCGAGGGTTAGGGTTCTGTGAACACGGGCCAGGAAAAAAACTCGAGGAACGCGGAATCTTCTGCATTATCGGCGGAAGAAAGGCCAAATCCTGAATTCATCAGCCTTGATCGCGTTGAATCCTTTGAATCGCTCATAGACGGATGGTTCTGGGAAACAAACGCCGATCACCGCTTCACCTACATCAGCCGCAAAGTTGTTGACCTGACGGGCTATAGCCAAGAATGGCACTATGGCAAGTCTCTCGCCGAACTGAGTAATGGTGATTCGGATGGTGACGCTTGGCGTAGCCATCTTGACACCCTCACCGCTTGTGAACCCTTCGTCAATTTTGTTTATCTGCGGAAGGGGCTAAAGGCAAAGCATTGGATATCGACGTCTGGTAATCCACGATTTAACGACGAAGGAATATTTTTGGGATACGTCGGTACGGGCCAAGTGGTAGCAACGGCCAAAGACACAGAAACAACCTACGAAAAACCAACTACGCAGCTTCAAAAGGTTTTCGAGGTTATGGATGACGGCGTTATTTTGTTTGACGCCCAAGATCGGATGATTACCTGCAACGCCTATTACAGGGACCTGTATCTGAAACGGGTTGGCGAGATCGTGCCCGGCACAACGCTTGAAGCCATACTGCGTGCTGGCGTTGAAAAGGGCCTGTTCGCTTCGGCAGTGGGACGTGTCGAACAATGGGTTGCTGAGCGGCTGAAGCGACACCGTGAGGAATTAGGAACATTCGAACACATTCTAACCGATGGCCGGATCATCCGGGTAAAGGAACATCGAACACCCGATAACGGCACCTTGATGATCGTCTCTGATGTGACGGCTGTTAAACAAGCCGAAATGGGACGTACTTTGACCGAGTCTATTCTTAATCTCGGTTCATGGCGGTGGTCCGTAGATTGTGACGAATACATTTCACGATCAGACGGATTCGCCAAACTTTTGGGGTTGTCGACCGACGACATGAAAGGCCTTGATGCCTATCGGCCCAATGATCTGGTTCACCCTGATGACAAAGCGCGCGTCGATGCCGCATTCGAAACATTCGATAATAAGCCCGGTCGAATTGAATTAGAGTATCGAATTATCCGCTCAGATGGCGAGATCAGAGATATTTACGAAGTCGGTGAATGTACCGTTCAGGCTGACGACCGACCTTTCGAACAGTTCGGCGTCATGCAAGACGTTACCGACAGGAAAAGAACGGAGGGTGAGCTTGCGCACGCACAAGCCCAAGCAAACATTGGCAATTATCGGTGGTCAATTGGCCAGGAAAAGTTTGTCTCTTGGTCGCCTCAATTTGCCCACATCCATGGACTTGATCCCAACGATATCACTCCTTTGGGCGGTGACTTCATTTATTCGATGATCCACCCTGACGATGTAGATCGCATTCAACAAAAGTTTGACGCGCTGGATGCGAAAGGCACGCCGTTTGAATGTGAGTACCGCATCATTCGGCCTAATGGAGAGGTTAGACACCTGCTGGAACGCGGGGAAGCCGTGTTGGACAAAGATGGAAGAGCCATTGAGCAGATTGGAACAGTCCAAGACATAACAGAACTAAAACGGGTAGAAATTGAACTAGAGCGCGCGCAAGAACTTACTCATATCGGCAGTTGGCGCTGGTCGCCTGATCAAGACCGGCTTTTATCGTGTTCACCAGAGTATGCACGAATTTTTGGCGTTGATATGGAAAACATTTTCCACCTTATGAATCATCAGGCAGAGCAGATTGTCCATCCAGACGATAAAGCCCGCGTTTGGGAAGCATTCGAGAGGATTGATAAGGGGACAGACGCCTATTCGATCGAGTATCGGATCATCCGCCCCGATGGCACAGTCCGTGACGTATTGGAAATCGGCGAAACTGATGTCGTTGGCGATGGAAAACGACGGGAACAATTTGGTACCATTCAAGATGTCACCGCTTTGAAGCAGGCGGAAAGAGCTGCCATTGCGGCCCGCAATGAAGCCGAATCCGCAACACAGGCAAAATCATCGTTTCTGGCTTCCATGAGCCACGAGCTTCGCACGCCGATGAATTCTATTTTGGGGTTCGGCCAGCTTTTGGCCGATGATCCAAGCGAGCCTTTAAGCGATATCCATCAGCGGTTCGTTGGCCAAATTCTCGACAACGGTGCGCATCTTTTAGCCTTGATTGATCAAGTCTTGGATTTGTCTCGGATCGAGCACGGAAAACTAGAGTCGCAGATTATAGATGTGTCTTTGGAAGACGTTGTTCAGACCTGTTTACGCATCACCGCGCCCCTCGCCTCAAAACGAGCTATCACCATTTTACCAGGGCAGATGGGGTCGTTGGCCGTCCGGGCTGATGCACGCCAGCTACGCCAAGTGATTCTCAATCTGTTGTCGAATGCGGTAAAGTACAATCGGGAAAACGGCACCATTAGCATTGAAGCCCAACCTGGGGCGAACCGATTTGTTCGGTTATCCATCACAGATACAGGCGGCGGAATTTCTGTTGATCGTCAGGCTAAGCTTTTTGAAGCCTTTAACCGTTTGGGTCGCGAACAAAGTAATATCGAAGGAACGGGTATTGGCCTGACAATCGTTAAGCAACTCGTCGAGTCAATGGATGGCCGTGTTGGTTTTGATTCCACGCTGGGTAAAGGCAGTACGTTCTGGGTGGAACTGCCCGAAGCATAATGACTAACTAACTGAAATCGCTGGCGAGCGCCGCGCGTGTTGTTTCTGGAATAATCGCAATATGGCCATACTTTGCATGGTCAATTGAAATGGTGACTCGGGCACCTTCTTTTTTGAAAAGTGCTATAGCCTCTGGCGTAAATGGAAAGTGCAAAAACTGAATGCTTGAGGCTTTGCCATCTGCCGTTGTGCGGTCAATGTCTTCTTCAGCAATACCCTGGATAACATGATCACCAACCGTGATGCTGACGGTTTCTTCGATACCCCCAAGACCAGCCAGAAACGCAGCACGGCGGTCAGGGTCATCAATTTCAAACATCAATGTGCAGACCAGTTCCGTTCCATTCGGGATCAGCGGATTATAAGCGGATAGCTCATCAGCGATCTGATCCTCACCACCCCGTTCGATGTACAGCATTTCATGAACCTGATGCCACATCGTATCAAAGCTCTCGAAATACAGGGTCGCGTCGGGGCCAATCGAAACGCGGCGGTCCTTTTTGAGGGCAGACATGGTGGTGCGCCGCTCTTGGCGAATGGCACTATAATCATCCATCGGCATAACATCGGCGCGGGTAATTTCATGACGAGAGGACATAATAGGCTCCTGACAGTTAGGTGACTTATAGATCGTAGGCGTCGGCCAAAACTTGAACCGGGTGCTTGCTACTTTTGACCTCTGGCTTGGCGCCATTGAGCTTTTCGATCCCTTGCAAGATATGGTCTCGGGCAAGCGGGCATTCCGACACAATGTAAGCAGATTTAGCTTTCGACGCTTGCCGCGCGACAGGTTTGCCAACTTTCAGGCCAACGTCGAACCAATCTTTTTTCACACCCCAAGAGCCCCCATGCCCAGAGCAACGTTCGATCACAACCACATCCGTATCGGGGATCAGCTTCAAAACGTCCGCGCCTTTTTGGCCAATGTTTTGAGCGCGTGCATGGCAGGCAATATGAACCGTGATGCCGCCTTCAACTGGGCCCAAGCCTTCGGCCAGGCCTTCGCCCTTCGCGATGGCCATCACGTATTCAGCAACGTCATAAGTTGCTGCCGATAGGGCTTTGATGTTTTCGTCGTCAGGAACCAATAACGGCCATTCAAATTTCATCATCAGCGCACATGATGATACCAACGGGACAATATCATAGCCCTTATCAACCCATTCGCGCAGACCCTTCGCTGTTGACTTGGCCGTTTCCGCAACGCGGGCGATATCGCCTTGTTCCAGTTGTGGCATCCCGCAGCACCCCAAATAGACCACCTCGGTTTCGACGCCATTTTTCGCCAAAACCTTGCGGGTTGCGACGCCAATATCAGGCTCATTGTAATTCCCAAAACAGGTGGCATACATCGCTACCTTGCGGCCAAACGCTGGGGCGTCTTTGTTGACAACGGGGGCGTCTTGCTTTGCAAGATCCATCAAGGATGTACTGGCAAACGTGGGTAGGTCGGCTTCTTTATGGATACCCGCAACGCTTTCCATGATCGATCGAGTCGTGTGGTTGCCAGACTGACAGGCCCAATTAGCAAGGCCAGACATGGATGTGCCGAGTTTGCCGTTGCGGTCCGTTTCGGCCAACTGCTTGTCCATGGTGCCGACGTTGCCCTTCTTCATTTCCACCGCGCGATAGCGCAGCATGAGGTGCGGGAAGTCGAGATTGAATTCGTGCGGCGGCACATAAGGACATTTCACCATGAAGCACATATCGCAAAGCGTGCAGGCGTCAACCACTGGCTTGAAACCTTGGCTAGAAACAGAATCAAGCTCGCCGGTCTCGGCGGCGTCGATCAGGTCAAACAGACGGGGAAAGCTATCACACAAATTAAAACACCGGCGACAGCCATGGCAGATATCAAAGACCCGCCGCATTTCTTCATCCAGCTTGGCTTCGTCGTAAAAATCTGGGTTTTGCCAGTCAACGGGATGGCGAGTCGGGGCGTCGAGGCTGCCTTCGCGCATGATGGTATCCTTCGCGGCCAATAAATCTTAAGTGGACATCATAATCGGGACGTCCATTTGAATATGAAGAGAGTCGTAAAACGCCACGGTGGGCGCTCTCATCTGATGGTATTTCTAAGCGATGAGAGCGCCGATCCCAAACGGGATTATTCCATGGTGTCGAGAGCTTTTTGGAAACGACCGGCGTGGGACTTTTCAGCCTTGGCCAATGTTTCGAACCAATCAGCGATTTCGTCGAAACCTTCGTCACGAGCCGTTTTAGCCATGCCTGGGTACATGTCAGTGTACTCATGCGTTTCACCGGCAATCGACGCTTTCAAATTATCGGTTGTGCCGCCAATAGCCATGCCTGTTGCGGGGTCGCCGGTTTCTTCTAGGAATTCCAGGTGCCCATGGGCATGTCCGGTTTCGCCTTCTGCCGTTGAGCGGAAAACGGCAGCAACGTCATTATAACCTTCGATGTCAGCTTTTTGAGCGAAGTACAGATAGCGACGATTAGCTTGGCTTTCACCAGCGAAGGCGTCTTGCAAATTTGTTTCTGTTTTTGATCCCTTTAGGCCAGACATGTGGCTCTCCCTTTTGATCGACGTCTATGAAAACAAGATGGTGATGAAAGAAATTGATCGTAAGTCAACGATACACGGACCCCTCATCACACACCTGAGATATGCGGTTACGAGAAGCCAGAGTCAACGTTTCTGGAACAATTCTAAAATGAATATATTCGCTTAATGTAATCGATTTTTCGATGGCCTTGCAGTAAAGCGCCGTAAGGCAATGAAATATTTATCTCGGTGCCCGGTCGCGAACGCGAATAACGACATCAATGCCGGTAATTTCGGTTCCATCAGGTGGCTCTGGCACATCAGCAAGGCGTAAAGCTGATGGCGGGATATCAACCAAGTCGCGACTATCTTGGTAATAGAAATGGTGGTGATCTTCGATTTTCGTATCAAAAATAACCCGACCGGGTTCGATCGAGATCTCTCTGAGCATGCCAGCAGACGTAAATTGATGCAGCGTATTATACACCGTTGCTAGTGAGACATTCACCCCAGCCTGAATGGCTTCGCGATGCAACTGCTCGGCGCAAACATGCCTGTCTACGTCACCAAACAACAATCTCGCCAATTGTAGCCGTTGACGAGTCGGACGGATGCCTTGATCGCGCAGTCTATCTATGTGCTTTGAAAATGTTCGAGCCTGTTTCATAGGGGCCTATGTGGGTTTTTTCCGCCAAAAAACAAGATCAGGAACAAAAGGTTAGGCCAGATTAGCGGGTGCCGCGGCCTTCGGATGCGGCATGCCAATGGTGTTAAAACCACCATCCACGTGATGAATTTCCCCCGTCACGCTACCGGACAGATCTGACAGCAAATAAAGCGCCGACCCGCCTAAGTGCTCAAGCGCAGCGTTCCTTCGTAGGGGGCAATTGCGTTCGGTGAATTTATAAATCTCACGGGCACCGCCAATGGCGCTGCCCGCCAGGGTGCGGACGGGACCAGCAGAGATCGCATTCACGCGAATACCGTCTGGACCCAAATCGGTTGCCAGATAACGAACGCTGGCTTCCAGGGCCGCTTTTGCGACACCCATAACATTGTAATTTGGCATCACACGCTCAGCGCCAGAGAAAGACAGTGTCAGCAAGCCTCCGCCATTCGTCATCATCGCTGATGCGCGATTGGCGACGGCCGCAAAGGAATAACACGACACATCCAGCGTGCGGCGAAAATTACTGCGGGTCGTATCAACATAGCGACCATCCAATTCGCTCTTGTCGGAATAAGCGACCGCGTGAACAACAAAGTCTAGGCCGTCCCAGGTTTGGCCCAATTGGTCGAATAGACTGTCGATTGCACCGTCGTCTTCCACATCGCAAGGCAAGATGGCGTCAGCGTTTACGGATTCGGCAAGCGGGCGCACCCGTTTCGCCAATGTATCGCCCTGATATGTGAATGCCAACCGCGCGCCATGATCCGCAAGCACCTGGGCGATGCCCCAAGCAATGGAATGATGATTGGCCACACCCATAATGAGACCGCGCTTCCCCTGCATCAATGGGCCAGTCATGACACTGGTTGGGCGAGGCTCATTTTTTGCCGGTGTATCCACGGCATCAAGCCTCAAAACGCGTAAAGGCGAGCGTGGCGTTGGTACCGCCGAAACCAAAGCTGTTCGACATCACACAATTGATGTCTGCGTTATCGATACGCTCAAGAACCAACGGCATGTCACCAACGGCCTCATCAACCGTTTCGATGTTGGCCGAAGCAGCAATGAAATTCTCTTTCATCATCAACAAGCTATAGATTGCCTCTTGAACACCCGTTGCACCCAGAGAGTGCCCGGTCAGAGATTTTGTTGAACTGAAGGATGGTATGTAATTGCGGTCGTCGAACACCGTCCGCATGGCTTCCAATTCTCTGGTGTCGCCAACGGGGGTCGAGGTTCCGTGCGTGTTGATGTAGTCCACGGGTCGGTCCAAGTCCTGCATCGCCATTTTCATGCACCGTACCGCACCTTCACCAGACGGCTGAACCATGTCATAACCGTCTGATGTTGCGCCATAGCCAGAAATCTCAGCATAGATTGTCGCACCACGGGCTTTGGCATGCTCTAGTTCTTCCAGAACCAACGCACCGCCGCCGCCAGAAATAACGAATCCATCGCGATTGGCATCATAGGCCCGCGACGCCTTTTCTGGTGTGTCATTGTAGTTAGAAGACAGGGCCGTCATGGCATCGAACAACACAGACATCGTCCAATCCAATTCTTCCCCGCCACCGGCAAAGATAATATCTTGCTTACCAAGCTGAATGATTTCAGCCGCATTACCAATACAGTGCGCGCTGGTTGAGCACGCTGACGTGATCGAATAATTGACACCTTTAATCTCGAAAGCCGTCGATAGGACAGCAGAGTTCGTGGATGACATCGCCTTTGGCACAACAAACGGCCCAACCCGTTTGGGGCCCTTACTGCGCGCCGTGTCTGCTGCGGCAACCAACGCCCGCGTCGATGGTCCACCAGATCCCATAATAAGGCCGGTGCGTTCGTTGATCACATCTTTGGGCTCAAGGCCTGAGTCCTTAATGGCCTGTTGCAAAGCCAAATAGTTGTAAGCAGCACCATCACCCATGAACCGACGCCAGCGCCGATCAATCAACGCATCCAAATCAATATCAGGCTTGCCGTGCACACAGCTTCTAAAGCCCAACTCTTTGTATTCAGGAGCATAGGAAATGCCGGAACGACCGGTCTTTAGCGATTCCGTCACCGACGCCGCATCGTTACCAATGCAAGACGTAATACCCAGACCAGTAACAACTACGCGCCGCATGGGCGGTCTCCTTACGGTTTGTTTGGGCGTCAAAAGACGCGCGGCAAATGCGCCGGATTAGTCCGGCTGCGTAAACAGCGTAACCTTCATATCAGACGCTTCATAGGCGATTTCGCCATCCACCTTCATAACCCCATTCGCAATGCCTAAGGTAATTTGGCGACTCATGACACGTTTGATGTCAATTTCGTAAGTAATCAGCTTCGATTCGGGCGTTACTTGATTGGTAAATTTCACCTCGCCAACACCCAGGGCGCGACCGCGACCCGGCGCACCTGTCCATCCCAAATAGAAACCGAGCAACTGCCAAAGACCATCCAGCCCCAAGCAGCCCGGCATGACCGGATCGCCGATAAAGTGGCAGCCAAAGAACCAGTTTTCCGGCTTCACATCAAATTCAGCAACAATGTGGCCGCGCCCCTTAGAGCCACCGTCTTCGGAGACTTCGGTGATGCGATCCAGCATCAACATGGGCGGCATTGGTAATTGCGCGTTACCAGGACCGAACAGGCGACCATGCGCACATTCGATAAGATCTTCGTAGGCGAAGCTAGATTTCTTCGTCAACGGGCCTGTTCCCTTTTATCAGAGCGTTTCCGGCGATCCTTGAATCGTCGAAACGCCTTAAACCATTAACAGTGCTGCAAAAAACGTTCGCAAATAAACTTATTCGCTCCGATTTTGCCCTAGGTGTTTTTGGGCCAAGGTATAGCCTCAAAACACACAGTGTTTCTGCGAAATCGATACCACCGTTCAACGCAAAAGGAAAGCCTGCGCCCCGCCCGGCAATAGCCGAGCGGGAACGCAAGCCATAACTAGTCACGCTTACGCTTGTCGCCAACCGTGTCGGAAATGTCCGCACCGGTTTCTTGGTCAACAACACGCAAAGACAATTTAACCTTTCCACGATCATCAATGCCGATCAGCTTAACTTTGATCGTCTCACCTTCGTTGACGATGTCGGTAACTTTACCGACGCGCTCATTCGCCAATTCAGAGATATGAACCAGGCCATCTTTGCCCGGCATGAAGTTCACGAAAGCGCCAAAATCAACGACCTTTACGACTTTACCGTCATAAATGGTGCCAATTTCTGGCTCTGCCGTGATCGACTTGATCCAGTTGATCGCCTGATCAGCCGCAGTTTCATCAATCGCCGCAACTTTGATCGTTCCATCATCGTCGATGTCGATCTTTGCGCCGGTTGTTTCGGTGATCTCACGAATAACCTTACCACCGGTACCGATGACTTCGCGGATTTTATCCTTCGGAATTTGGAAGGTCGTGATCCGAGGCGCAAACGAACTGACCCCTTCACGAGATGTGTTCAGGCCTTTGGCCATTTCGCCCAGAATGTGAACCCGGCCATCACGGGCCTGATCCATAGCGACACGCATGATTTCTTCAGTAATGGACGTGATCTTAATGTCCATTTGCAAAGACGTGATGCCTTCTGCTGTTCCAGCAACTTTAAAATCCATGTCGCCCAGGTGATCTTCGTCACCCAAGATGTCTGACAGAACCGCAAAGCCGTCGTCTTCTTTGATCAAGCCCATGGCGATACCCGCAACCGGCTTCGGCAACGGAACACCTGCATCCATTAACGACAAAGACGTACCGCAAACGGTGGCCATAGAAGAAGAGCCGTTTGATTCGGTGATCTCTGAAACCACACGGATTGTGTAAGGGAACTCTTCTTTCGTTGGCAGAACAGGCCGAATTGCGCGCCATGCCAATTTGCCGTGACCGACTTCACGACGACTAGTAAAGCCGACACGACCCGCTTCACCAACTGAGTATGGTGGGAAGTTGTAGTGCAGCAAGAAGTGCTGACGTGAATCACCAGCCAAACCATCAATGATCTGTTCATCTTGACCCGTGCCGAGTGTGGAAACCACCAATGCTTGGGTTTCACCGCGGGTGAACAAGGCTGAACCGTGAGTCCGTGGCAAAATACCAACTTCAACAGCGATGGGGCGAACCGTTTTGGTATCACGACCATCAATACGAACGCCCGTATCCAAAATATCGCGGCGAACAATGTCTTTTTCCAAAGACTTGAACACGCCACCGATATTGGCAGCAACGAAACCATCTTCGAAAGAATCGTCAGCCAATAACGTTTCAGAAGCCGCAGATTTGGCTGCTGAAATGGCGTTTTGGCGTTCTGATTTTTCCTTGATCGCATAAGCAGCGCGAAGTCCCGCTTCAGCAACACCCTTGGCTTTTTCTTTTAAGTCAGCCAAAGCAGCAGGGGGTTCTGGAATGTCACGAGGCTCTTTGGCACACGCTTCAGCCAGGTCAATGATCGCGTCAATTACGGGCTGGAAGCCTGCGTGACCAAACATAACGGCCTTCAGCATGGTTTCTTCGTCCAGCTCACTGGCTTCTGATTCCACCATCAACACACCGTCTTGCGTACCGGCAACCATCAGGTCCAATTTTGTGTCTTCCATTTGGTCGATGGTTGGGTTCAACACAAACTCACCGTCAATCATGCCAACACGCGCGCCGCCAATTGGGCCCAAGAAAGGCAGGCCAGACAGCGTCAACGCAGCAGACGTACCGATCATGGCGGCAACGTCTGGGTTATTTTCTAAGTCGTGACTGACAACGGTGCAAATGACTTGGGTTTCATTGCGATACCCACTGGCGAACAAAGGGCGGATCGGGCGGTCAATCAGGCGCGAAACCAGGGTTTCATTCTCTGAAGGGCGCGCTTCGCGCTTAAAGAAACCACCGGGAATTTTACCGGCAGCATAGGTTCGCTCTTGGTAGTGAACCGCCAGCGGGAAAAAATCGATACCCGGCTTCGCAGTCTTTTCACCAACAACCGTGCACAGTACTTTGGTCTCACCATAGGTGACCAAAACAGCACCATCGGCCTGACGAGCAATCTTGCCCGACTCAAGTGTCAGGGTGCGCCCACCCCAGTCGATATCCTTACGGAATTCTTTAAACATTTTACTTCCTTTTCCAGTCGATCACCGTTGGCCCGCTTATCGGGTTCAACGGTTGCTTTCATGGCACTCTGTATAGCCGTGGCATGAAAACTGTGGCGCCATTATATCTACCTAGCGCCCATCATCGCGCCGAGGCGACCATCGCCTCGATACGCGCTTCCGTTATTGCTGTAGCCAGGGGCCAATTGCAAAAACGGATCGGCCCCGAACAGTGCCGGGGCCGCTATTCGTCATCCGGCCTTAGCGGCGGACGCCTACACGTTTGATCAAATCTTCATAACGCGCGTGATTCTTGTTTTTTACATAATCAAGAAGGCGGCGGCGTTGGCCGACCATCATCAACAAACCACGACGAGAGTGGAAATCTTTACCGTGAATTTTGAGATGATCGGTCAGGTTTTTGATGCGTTCTGTCAGAACAGCAACTTGAACTTCGGGGGAACCTGTGTCCCCTGGCTTTGTGGCATACTCTTCGATTAGCGCCTGTTTGCGCTCCGCAGTAATCGACATCGGGCCCTCCTATGGGTTGGGTGTTTCATGATGGATAATACGGACGGGTTGAATTTCCGCGCCTGCTATCCGTGCTAACGCCACCATCCGCCCCCCGGCCATTGCCGAAACGATGTCTCCTTGTTCCGCTGTCCAATCGCCACATCGCTGTGCCACAGGGAGCATCGGGACCGGTTGACCGTTTCGAAGCCGGTTGGCTTCAGTTTCCGTCAGGGCCAGTGCCGGGATGTCGGCCAGCACGGTCTCAACGGGACGCAAAACCTTGTCGAGCGCGGGGTTTACCTGATCGAAGGCCGGATGGTCCAGGGAAATCGCATCCGATTCCGTGAACGGCCCCACCGCTGTTCGTCGTAATACTGATATATAACCTACTGTGCCGCATGCCAGGGCAATATCGCGAGCCAACGCCCGCATATAAGCCCCCTTACCAGACGTGCAATCAAAAACCGCCGTATCCGCATCTGGCATGTCGACCAGAGTTAAGTCGATAATGTTGATGGTTCGTGGCTCTAACACCACCTCTTGGTCGTTACGGGCCAATTCATAGGCCCGTTTTCCCTGCACTTTGATGGCTGAATAGATCGGCGGCGTTTGCTGAATGGGGCCAATGAATTGCGGCAAAACGGCTTCGATGGCCGCCTTGTCTGGCCGCACGTCGCTGGTTTTAGTTACCGCGCCTTCCGCGTCATCTGTTTCGCGTGCCTCACCAAAGGTGATATGAAATCGATATTGCTTGGTGCCGTCCATGGCATAGCTGACGGTCTTCGTCGCCTCGCCCAGGGCAATAGGCAAAACGCCCGTCGCCAGCGGATCAAGCGTGCCGCCATGGCCAACTTTGGCCGCGCCGGTAGACCGACGGACGCGGGTGACAACATCGTTAGACGTAATGCCTAAGGGCTTATCGATAACCAGCCAGCCAGTGATCGGCAGGCCTTTGCGTTTACGCCCCATTGATGTCTTCGTCTTCGTCTGACGCGGCTAGGTCTGCGGCGACCCGAGGATCGTGCAGCAACGCATTGATTTTGCTGGCTTCATCGAACGTTTTATCCGCTTCAAACTTCAGGCGCGGCACGACACGAAGATCAACCTTTTTGGCAATGAGGCGGCGAAAAAATGGCTCCGCGCTGCGCAGCCCTTGCAGGGCCTCTCCTAGATCACCGCCGCCCAGGGGCACAATGAAAGCCGTCGCATTCTTTAAGTCTGGACTGACGGAGACTTCAGTGACGGTGAGCGTGATTTTGGCGAGTCGCGGATCGCTCAAATCGCCCCGCTCCAACGCCCATGCCAGTTCATGACGCAGAATTTCGCCAACCCGCAGTTGGCGCTGAGTCGGCGCTTTCATTCCCTTGGAAGCCATAATCAAAAAGCCGTCAGCCGTTGCGCTTTACAGTTCGCGCGCGATCTCTTGAACATCAAAGCACTCAATCCGGTCGCCAACTTGCAAATCATGATAATTTGCGAAGGCCATACCACATTCCATGCCGTCTTTGACCTCTTTAACATCGTCCTTGAAGCGTCGAAGCTGCGACAGATCACCTTCGTGAATGACCGTGTCATCACGCAGCAAGCGAACCTTTGATCCACGACGGACCAACCCTTCAGTGACCATGCAACCAGCAACCTTGCCGGTTTTTGAGATCGAGAAGACTTCGCGAATTTCTGCATAACCCAAGAACGTTTCACGCATTTCAGGGGCTAGCATGCCGCTCAGCATCGCTTTCACATCATCAATCACATTGTAGATGATTGAATAGTAGCGAATATCGATGTTGTCACGTCGTGACATTTCACGCGCCTGCGGGTTTGCCCGAACATTAAAGCCCACGACCATCGCATTGGACGCACGCGCCAACGTGATATCTGATTCGTTGATACCGCCAACGCCAGAATGCAGAACGTGAACCTTGACCTCGTCGGTCGAGAATTTCTCCATGGCACCCAAGATCGCTTCGACCGATCCATGCACGTCGCCTTTAATGACAACAGGCAAAGCTTCGGCTTCACCTTCTTGGATTTTGGCCAGCATCTGTTCCAGCGTGCCACGGGCGTGCAGCGTTGAGCGTTTTTCGCGGTCTTGTGCTTGACGGTACTCAGAGATTTCCCGCGCTCGCGCTTCGGATTCAACAACAACAACCTCGTCACCCGCCGCTGGCGTGCCTTGCAGGCCTAAGACTTCTACAGGGATAGACGGCCCGGCTGCTTTGACGGGCTTACCCGTTGCATCAAACATGGCCCGCACCCGGCCCCATTCAGAACCGGCGACAAAAATATCGCCCGGCCTCAAGGTGCCACGCTGAACCAAGACCGTCGCAACAGAACCTCGGCCTTGTTCAACCTTCGATTCAATAATCGCACCCTCTGCGGCGCAATTTGCATTGGCTTGCAGATCGAGCAATTCCGCTTGTAACAGAATGGCTTCTTCCAGTTTATCCAGGTTGGTTTTCTTCAAAGCCGAAACTTCGACCGTCAAAATTTCACCACCCATTTCTTCAACGACCAAATCATGGCTTAGCAGCGCTGTCCGGATCTTGCTGGGGTCTGCACCTTGCTTATCCATCTTGTTGATCGCAACAATGATAGGAACGCCCGCGGCCTTGGCATGATCAATGGCCTCTGCGGTTTGCGGCATAACACCGTCATCTGCCGCAACACACAAGACCACGATGTCCGTAACCTTTGCGCCCCGTGCCCGCATTTCGGTAAACGCAGCATGGCCCGGCGTATCAATGAACGTAATTTTGGCGCCCGACGGTGTGTTCACTTGGTACGCACCGATGTGTTGCGTGATGCCGCCAGCTTCATGCGCGGCAACGTCTGCTTGACGCAGCGCATCCAACAACGATGTTTTGCCGTGATCGACGTGACCCATCACGGTGACGACCGCTGCCCGAGGCTGCATATCGCCTTCGACATCTTCTTCGCGCTTCAAACCAATCTCGACGTCAGAAGCCGAAACCCGCTTAATCTTATGGCCGAATTCCTCAACAACCAATTCTGCCGTGTCGGCATCAATCGTTTGGGTCGCCGTCACCATTACATCCATGTTCATTAGGGTTTTGACAATGGCGGCAGACCGTTCTGCCATTCGGTTGGCAAGCTCTTGTACCGTAATGAATTCTGGAACCACAACTTCGCGGAAGACTTTTTTGCCTTCGGCCAATTGTTCTTTGGCCCGTTGCTTTTCTTTTTCCCGGGCGCGCTTCACAGACGCCAGTGACCGTTGACGTTCTTCGTCGTTGCCTAAAGCTTCGGCGATGGTCAACTTACCAGAACGACGACGGTTATCATTCGCGCGTGGCGTGCGACCTGCCGGTTGTGCTTTCTTCGTTTTAGTTGATCGCGCGGTGCGGCTTTCTTCTTCCGCCGCTTCTTCGCGGGATCGAACCTTTGCGGCACCGCCCGCTGCTTCCGCAGCTTGCTCCATCGCCTGAGCCGCCGCGACATCCGGTTCTATCGGTTCCGGGTCGGACTCTGGCGCGGCTGGCTTTGCCGATTTTTCTTCGACTGAGCTTGGCTCTTCAGCAACGTTAGCCTCTGGCACAGGCGGCGGCACCAAGGCGGCAAGGCGGGCTGCCTCATTCGCTTGTTCTAGGGCGCGAGCGCGGGCGTCTTGCTCTGCGACCGTCAAGTTTCCAGCGTGTTTTGCGGGTTCGGATGCGACGGGTGCAGCAGGCGCGGCAGGCGCGGCAAACGCATCGGCCTCGACAACAGGTGCAACGTCGGCCACATGGGCCAGCTTGCCGGACGCATCGGTCTTATAGGTCCGCTTTTTACGCACCTCAACCTGAACCATCTTCGAACGACCGTGCGAGAAGCTCTGGCGCACCTGCCCGCCTTCAACCGTCTTCTTTAGCTCAAGCCTCCCTGGCCGAGACAAGCCCAATGGCTTCGGTGTTTGGTCGGTGTCTTTATTGTCGCTCATAATCTTCGCGCTCACTCAGTAGGCCGTACAGAACGTACAGCAGGCTGCACAGGACGTGCAGACAAAAAACCAGCGAGACGACCCGCGTCTCGCAATAATCGATCAGCCAAACCGCCGCAGGCGATACAGGCATGGACACAACGATCACGGCCCAATACCCGCCCCATTGCAGCGCCATCCGCAAACCGCATCACTGGACGATCCGCAGCCGGACCACGCATCTTTGTTATCGCATTTTGGGTTGCGTCTGTTGCTTCTAATACGGCAACCCAACGACCTGACTCCGTCGCCAACGCTTCAATCACACGCTCATAACCAGAAATGATCTGACCAGCACGACGCGCCAGAGAGGTCGTTTCCAAGCACCGTTTCTGCAATCCTGCACAAACGCGCTCAGCCAAATTAGCCTGAACGCCAATCTGCTTTCGGGCCGCTCGAGAGAAGGCCTTTTTGTCGATGGCTTTCCTCAAGACTTCACCATCAGCTTGCAACCACAATCCACGACCAGGAAGCCGACCATCGAAATCAGGATGAACCTGATCGTCGGGACCAACAACGAACCGCATCATCAACTCAGGCGACCCGAGCGCCCCCGTAACAATACATCTTCTTGTTGGGCCGCTTTCGTCGATAAGGTCTTCTTCCAACGTGCCGTCTTCATGGTGGCGACCGTCAGACACAGAAACACCTGCCAGCACACCGATTGCGGTGGCGTCATCTTGGTGATCCCGTTGTGTCACGGTCATTGGCATGTTGGTTTCTTGATCCTTTTCCTGGTCTATGGAAAGCCTGCTTTTAGGCAGACTCTTCTTCTTCAGTCTTTGCCGCAGTGGCATCTTCTTCGGCAAACCAGTGTGCCCGCGCGGCCATGATGATGTCGTTCGCGGCCTCTTCCGTTAGGCTACCTTCTGGCAGAATCTCAACCAGCTCATCACCGGCTAGGTCAGCCAGATCATCGCGGGTTTTCACACCGTTCTCACCAAGGGCAACAAGCATAGAAGCCGTAACGCCCTCAACGTCGCCAACCTCGTCGGCAACGCCAAGCTCAACGCGCTTTTCTTCAAAATCGCGCTCTTGGCGCTCTAGGAATGTCCGCGCCCGGTTACGAAGTTCAGCCGCAATATCTTCGTCGAAACCTTCAATGTCCGCCAAGTCTTCGACCGGAACGAAGGCAACATCTTCGACGCTGGTGAACCCTTCAGTGACCAACAAATGAGCAATCACATCGTCAACATCCAGCGAGTCGATATACAACTGCGACGACGCGCGGAACTCTTCGTTGCGACGCTCCGATTCTTCGGCTTCCGTCAGAATATCAATGTTCCATTCTGACAATTGCGATGCCAAGCGAACGTTTTGGCCACGACGGCCAATCGCCAACGACAACTGATCGTCAGGCACGACAACTTCGACCGTGTTCTTGTCTTCATCGATAACCACCTTTGTGACCTCGGCTGGCGCCAAGGCATTCACGACAAAGGTGGCCGTTTCTGGCGACCATTGAATGATGTCGATCTTTTCACCCTGAAGCTCACCGACAACAGCCTGAACGCGCGATCCACGCATACCAATACACGGACCGACCGGATCAATAGATGAATCGTGGCTGATCACAGCGATCTTTGCGCGTGAACCAGGATCACGCGCAACCGCTCGGATCTCAATCACACCGTCATAAATCTCCGGTACTTCTTGGGCGAACAACTTAGCCATGAACTGCGGATGAGTCCGCGACAAGAAAATTTGTGGGCCTTTGGGTTCTTCGCGCACATCCATAATATAGGCACGGATACGGTCGCCCTGATTAAAGTGTTCGCGAGGGATCGATTCATCGCGGCGCAACATCGCCTCTGCGCGGCCCAAATCGACAACAATGTTGCCGTACTCGATCCGCTTGACCAAGCCATTCACGACTTCGCTAATGCGATCTTTGTATTCTTCGTACTGACGCTTACGTTCGGCATCGCGTACTTTTTGCACGATAACCTGCTTCGCGGTCTGCGCGGCAATTCGCCCAAAATCAATCGGCGGCAGGGATTCTATAATGAATTCGCCGACCGTGATTTCTGGGTTGTTGCGCTGCGCCTGCATCAACGTCATTTGCGCTTGATCGTTTTCGACCTCTTCATCGGTCCCAACGATTTCGACGTGGCGGGCCATTGTGATGGCACCGTCTTTACGGTCGATGGCCGCACGAATATCGTGTTCGTGGCCATACTTTGACCGACCGGCCTTTTGGATGGCTTGCTCCATCGCTTCTAAGACCTCATCACGGTCGATACCCTTGTCGCGGGCAACCGTATCGGCGACCTGAAGAAGTTCAGGGCGGGCTTGGGCAATACTTGTGGTTTGTACTTCGCTCATTGTCTTTCGGACTCCTCCGCCAACGCGAGCAATTCGTCGTTGAGCACGAGTTTTGCTGTATCAATTTGTTCAAAAGGAATTTCATAGTCGGCATCTTCAGCGGCCAGCATGATCGAACCTGCGCTCGTCACACCACCCAATTTTCCTTTAAAGCGGCGACGGCCATCAACGGCGTCTGCCAGCTCAATTTTTGCTTCCAACCCGGAAAACCGGTCAAAATCTTGAACCCGTGTTAACGGGCGGTCTACGCCGGGCGATGAGACCTCTAGGGTGTAGGCCCCCTTAATCGGGTCATCAACATCCATCAGCGTTGAAATTGTTCGACTGGCTAACGCACAATCATCAACAGTCGGCGCGCGTTCACCGCCGATGGGTTCAATCATAATCTGTAGCGCCACGCGCACCTGCCCACTCAGGCGGACACGCACAAGATCAAGACCCAGGTCCGCAAGGGCCGGCTCGATAATCTCTGTTATGCGGTCTTCAATGCGCAAAAATTTCGTCCTGTCTGTCGCCGTTTTCTTAACATATCCGTCTTTTGGTTAGCTTCTAAGCAGCGCCCGGGTCCAACTGGTGATCGGATAACAAAAAAAGGCGGGCCGGTAAGCCCACCTCACCGAATCACACTGAATTCAACGAGTGCCTCGCATTTCCCAACCTCGAGACACGGGTGTTATAGAGGATTGTTCGAAAATGACAAGCGCGTTAAGCGCCTCGTTACGCGCCTTCTGGCCCGGACCGAAAAACCCGCCTAAATGACAAGAAAACAGGCGCGTCTCCCTTTTTGTGACCCTTTGCCTCGTACCGGGTTTCGATGCTATCTACGGGGCGGTTTCGCCAGTCGGCTGGCGTTTCGGCCGTCCACTCAAAAAGTGGGTGATGGTGAACATGTCGCAAGGCCCACTGGGCATATCCCCGATGGTCCGAAGCAAACCGAAGGTCAGCGCCATTTTTCATCAATTTGGCTAGCGTATCGAGCAATCTAGTGTTGAAAATCCGCCGATTCCAATGGCGCACCTTGGGCCATGGGTCTGGAAACAGAATAAAGACTCGATCGAAAGATTGCGGCGCGATGTGCGGCAACAACAATCTCGCATCCTCGTCAAAGATCCGAACATTGGTGAGATCGTGATCGGAAATACTGCGCAGCGCGGTTGAAACGCCATTCACGAAAGGCTCAATGCCGATCACGCCTACTTCTGGATTGTGCGCTGCTTGATGAACCAAATGTTCACCACCGCCAAAACCAATTTCCAACCAGGTGGCCTTAACTGGCTTGTCGAATAGAGCGCCTGGTTCCAGGCGCGTGCCATCGCTGGGCACATCAATCCTCAATGTCGGCAAAAGGTCATTGATCAGGGATTGACGGCCGGGCCGAAGCGGTTTGCCCCGACGCCGACCGTAGAATCTGGGTTTTAAAGCGTTGTCCGTCAGAACGCCGCTTTCAAGGCATCAGCCAGATCGGTTTTTTCCCAAGAGAACCCGCCGTCTGCATCTGGCTCGCGGCCAAAGTGACCATACGCTGCCGTGCGGGCAAAGATTGGCTTGTTCAATGACATGTGCTCGCGAATGCCTCGCGGCGATAAATCCATGTGCTGACGCAAAACATCAGGCAATTTGCCTTGATCGACTTGGTTGGTGCCGTGGGTATTCACATACACAGACAAGGGCTGCGACACACCGATGGCATAGGCCAGTTGAATGGTGCACCGATCTGCAAGCCCCGCAGCAACCACATTTTTCGCCAAATAGCGCGCAGCATAGGCTGCGGAACGGTCAACCTTCGTGGGGTCTTTACCCGAGAAGGCGCCACCCCCGTGCGGTGCAGCACCGCCATAGGTATCAACAATGATCTTGCGCCCGGTCAGGCCACAGTCACCATCAGGTCCGCCAATGACGAATTTACCGGTCGGATTCACAAAATATTCCGTTTCCGGCATCAACCAGCCATCAGGAAGGACACGTTCGATAATCGGACGAACCAATTCGCTCACCCTGGCTTGATCCAGGTCATCCGAATGTTGGGTCGAGACAACCACAGAGGTGACACCGACAGGTTTGCCATCTTCATAGCGCACAGTCAGTTGGCTTTTTGAATCCGGACCTAAGCCTTTGGCCTCTCCAGAATGACGAACACGCGCCAATTCTTTCAAAATGGCATGCGAGAATTGGATCGGTGCGGGCATCAAAGCATCTGTTTCACGGCAGGCATAGCCAAACATAATACCCTGATCGCCTGCGCCTTCATCCTTGTTGCCGGCAGCATCGACGCCTTGGGCGATATGCGCGGACTGGCCATGAAGCAACACATCGACTTGATTAAAGCGCCAGTGAAAACCGTCTTGTTCGTAACCAATGTCTTTCACGGCATCGCGGGCGATTTGCGTGATTGCAGCCTGATCGACACGCCCCTCCTTATCGACCATGGGTTCTGTGCCGCGAACTTCGCCCGCAATGACAATTTTGTTTGTCGTCGTCAGCGTTTCACAGGCAACGCGCGAATAGGGATCGGCGCGAAAAAAGGCGTCCACGACCTCATCCGAGATGCGGTCACAAACTTTGTCAGGGTGCCCTTCGGACACAGATTCGCTCGAAAAAAGAAAAGAGTCAGACACGGGCATCGCCTCCGTTACAGTCAAAACCAAATTGGACGGGGGCAAATCGCGACGCTGAGAACCAGCGGTCGTGCCCACTTAGCACTTTTTTTCTTGGTGGCAGCAAGCAGTCCAAATCCATCCACCATTCGAATCCAACACTCGAACAGGCGTTATGTGGCATCAGACGACAAAGCCGTCAAGCGTCGTTACCAAGCAAAAATCGAATCTATAGTTCCGTTTTGGTTGGGCGCGCCGACGAAAATAAGAAGCCCAACCGATTAAAACCGATTGGGCTTCTCACACGTTCAGCCAGAAAATCTTACTCGTCGAAGGAGTTGCCGAGCGCTTTGGTCAATTCAAACAACCTTTTGCGAACCCGAGGATCAGTAATACGATAATAGGCCCGAACCAACTCTAGTGTTTCGCGCCGCGCCATGGGATCGGGTTCAAGATCATCCTGATCCATATCGCGCATACCGACGGACATACGTCCTTCATGGGTCCGTAGCTCGCCCGGCAATTCTTCGTAGAAATAAGAAACCGGCACGTCGAGAATGCGGCTGAATTCGTACATCCGAGAAGCGCCAATTCGGTTGGCACCGCGCTCGTATTTTTGGATCTGCTGGAAGGTCAAGCCGACTGCATCACCTAGCTTTTCTTGGCTTAGGCCAAGCAGCGTGCGGCGCTGGCGAACCCGGCTACCAACGTGAACATCGACTGGATTGGGTGTTCCCGGTGGGAGGCGTTCGACCTTCTTACGGCCCTTCTTAATCTTTGGTGCTTTCATAACCAATCATTCCTTTGTTTAATTTCCCAGATGATCATGAGGGAGTAACATCTGAGAGCTTTACGTAAGTCGCCACGCTGTCATTAACCTGACACTTTGGTGAGACATCTTCTACGCCAAAAAATGCACACAATAAAATAGCGGTTTTCCCTAGGGTAATACAGTAGAATGTCGCCATCGAAGTAAGCGTGCGGCACCAACCGCTATAGATTCTGCCGCTTTCTTCGATTTGCTGGCCGGCTCAACACAGCCCAAATAAACGTTAGTGCCGCGATCAGACCGAATGATAGCACAGGGCCAAAACGCGCGAATGGTGTTGGCGCTAACGCAACCGGCAATCGGGTATCAATGGTTCCGCGTTCTAGTAACCCGAGCCTTTGAATAACATTTCCATGCGCGTCGATAACACCAGAAATTCCCGTGTTTGCGACCCGAACGACAGGCAATCCCTCTTCGACGGCTCTTAGGATGGCCGATGCAAAATGCTGATAAGGTCCCGTAGAATATCCAAACCAGCCGTCATTGGTGATGTTCAACAACCAAGATGGACGTGCTTGTTTGTTGACAACGGCTCCTGAAAAAATGATCTCGTAACAAATGAGTGGTGCAAATGGCGGTAAGCCCGGTAGTGACAAGGTTTGTAGACCCGGGCCAGGTTCAAAGGAGCCTCGCCCCGCCGTTATCTTCTTCAAGGGCAAGACGTCGCGGAGCGGAACATATTCACCAAATGGCACAAGGTGGGCCTTATCATATCGCGATAAAATTTCACCACTCGGTGCCAATGCGAACAAACTATTGTGAACCAACGGTTTGCCACCTTGAACAGCCGTCGACCCCAACGCACCAACCAAGGCAATCGAATTTGCGCCAAGCGCATTACCAATTAGTTCTCTGACACGGGGTTCGCGGGTCAAATCATAAGGGGCTGCGGTTTCAGCCCAAATAACGGCCGTTGGCGGCGATAACCCCAAATTCTGAGACAGAACCGCCTGATCAACGACGTGGCGGGGCCGCAACTCGGGCACCCATTTGTCACGCTGCGCAATGTTGGGCTGCACCAAGCGTAAGGTCACACCGGCAAAGTATGCATCCGTTGCTTGGTTTAGTCGCAGGACTGAAATACCAACCCAAGCGATCAGAATCGCTGCCAGTAAAATCGTTACGCGCCGAACAGCAACACGCTGACTCATGGCAAGCATGGCTGGGGCCGCCGCCATCAAAATAGTGACAAAGCCCAGCCCGTAAGAACCGATCCACGCTGCGGGTTGTAAAGGTGCGGCATCAAAGGCCCAAACGGTAGCCGTCATGTTCCAGGGAAATCCGGTAAAGGCCCATGATCGAACCCATTCCATAAGAATCCATGCAGCGGCGAAAACGATCACCCGTTTCGGCCCGTCACGCACACTGGCAACGGCGATTCCGACCAGACCAGTGTAAAGGGCCATAAGCCCACCCAGGCCAATAACGACAACCGGAATCATCCACGCAAACCGGGGGTCAACCAACAGGGCCAACGATACCCAATAAAGAGCAACCGTATTGAGGCCAAAACCAAACCAGAACCCTGAAGCAAATCCACGTTTAATGCTGCGATGACGCCCCAAAGACCAAAGAAAACCAACCAACGTTGGAACCAATATAGGAACAGCATGAAACGGAGGAAGCGCTGTCGCTGACAAAGCACCAAGAGCAATGAGCGCTGCAATACGCCGCCATCCTCTCAGTCCAGAAATGCGGTCACGCAATTGGACGGCCGCTGCCATCATGGGCTTTCTGCATCCGTTGCTGTACCGCCGCGGATACGAAGACGATGAATTTGCCGGGGGTCCGCATCAATGATTTCGAACTCTAGGCCGCCCACATGTTGAACGATTTCTCCCCGGATCGGCACCCGGCCTGCAAGGGCAAAAACCAATCCACCGACCGTATCAATCTCTTCACGCTCATCATCATCCAACAAGTCACCAAAGACTTCTTCGATCACTTCGACACGGACCCGGGCGTCCGCGATGTAAGAACCATCGCTCGCCCGCGTCATCCGTGGCTCACTGGTTTTGTCAAACTCGTCTTCAATTTCGCCAACGATTTCTTCAACCAAGTCTTCAATGGTAACCAAACCATCGACACCACCGTATTCATCGACAACCAGCGCCATATGACATCTGCTAACGCGCATCTCGAGCAACAGCTCTAGAACCTGCATTGACGGCGAAACGAACAACACACGCCGGACAATGGATTCAGCTTTAAACGTGTCATCGCTTTTTCGCCAAGCCAGCACGTCTTTCACATGAATCATGCCCAAAGCATCATCCAGGTTATCGCGGTAGACAGGCACCCGGGAATGGCCCGCTTCTGTTATGAGGTCAATCAGGTCAGAAATAGATGTGCCAACTTCGACCGAGACGATATCGGCCCGCGGCACCATCACGTCATCGACCGTTTGACCACGCATTTCTAAGATGTTGGCCAACAACCGGCGTTCATCTTCGTCAATCGGTATCTCCGCTTCGTCGCGGTTTTCAATCAGCTCATCCAACGCATCACGAACAGATGAATCGGGGCGCATGCCCAAGACGGTCCGCAAGAATGACCGTAACCCACCCGGCGGTTTTTGTGTCGTTGTGCTGTTGCCATCGCCATTGCCGTTTGTCGGGCTCGGACTGTCCGCCGATACGCTATCGGCGGGTTCATCATCAGACGATGATGGGGTTGGAGTGTTAGCCATGCGCCGCGACCTTTGCAGAATGATCCGCTCCACACTCTTTTGGATCGAGACCGGCATACGGATCAGGCACACCGAGTGTCGCCAAAATTTGGACCTCCATTGCCTCCATCACATCAGCTTCTGTTGCATCGATGTGATCGAGTCCCAGAAGATGCAAGACACCGTGAACAATCAAATGCGCCACATGATGTTGCACAGTCTTTTCTTGATCTTTGGCTTCAAAAATAACCGTTTCGTAGGCCAAAACAACATCACCTAGCGCAATTGGCATGTCGGCAACAACAGGTGATTCGCCTGCGGTCCATAAAGGAAATGACAGAACGTTTGTTGCCTTATCCGCATCGCGATAATCAGCGTTTAAATGGCGAACAGCGTTATCGTTGCTCAGGACAATCGATACTTCGACGGGACCCTTTGGACCATCATCACAATCGGCAGCCTTTAAGGCGGCTAAGACGATGGGCCGACAAAAAGAGTCAGGCGTTTCAAAAATTGAAAGCCACCGATCATCTGCAACACTCACATCCAAAACCAATCGCTCAGTCATGGATGTCCTCTTGGACCGGCATCAAGTCCAGCTGTGATGCGTCATCGGAACCAGAATCAATTTGAACAAACTCATACGGTGCCGCACGACGACGGTGGCTTTCGACAGCATCGTAGGCATTCACAATGCGTCCAACCAACGGATGGCGGACGACGTCCTCTGCCGTGAAATTAACAAATCGAATGCCATCAACGCCTGCCAATGTTTCAACTGCATCCCGCAAACCTGATCGGGTGCCACGTGGCAGATCAACCTGGCTGAGGTCTCCCGTAATGACCATACACGACCCTTCGCCAAGCCGCGTTAAAAACATTTTCATCTGTACGGCTGTTGTGTTTTGGGCTTCGTCCAAGATCACAATTGCATTGGACAGTGTGCGACCGCGCATAAACGCCAGAGGGGCAACTTCGATCTCGCCGCTCTCCAAACATTTTTCAACGCGATCACCGGGCATCATGTCGTACAAAGCATCATAAAGAGGCCGCAAGTAAGGATCGACTTTTTCGCGCATATCGCCTGGCAAAAAGCCCAACTGCTCTCCCGCTTCGACGGCGGGACGCGACAAAATAATGCGTTCAACGTCGCCAATCACCAGCCGTTCAACGGCTTTAGCAACGGCCAAATAGGTTTTTCCTGTCCCGGCTGGGCCTTGGCCAAAAACCAAATCGGCTTGATCAATCGCCCGCAAGTAAGCAGCTTGGGTTGGTGTCCGCGGCGAAATCTTCTTTTTCCGAGTGGTCACGATCAGAGATGGATCTGCAACATCACTGACAGTCGCGTTGGGTGCGGCGCTCATCCGCAACGCTGCCTGAACTTCGTCATCAAGAACATCCAATCCCTTTTCAAGGCGTTCATACAAACCAGTTAAAACTTCGCGGGCCGAATCGACGTCTTCAGGACGCCCCTCTAACATAACTTCATTGCCCCGAGAGGGCGCCTTGATACCCAAGCTTTGTTCAATACGCGTAAGATGACTGTGACTGGGGCCAAATAACCGAATGGCCAAACCATTATCGCCAAACACAAGTCGTTCGGTGATGCTTTCAGGTGGGCTCACGCAGCCGCCTCCGCCGACGACCGCTCGCCACCTTCTGCCAAGCTTGCTGCTAAGCTATTTGGACCTGCGCTATCAATTCTAAGCGCAACGATTTCCCCCATAAGGGTATCGGGAGCGATGACATGAACCGCTTGCATGTAGGGGCTGCGGCCCACCAGTTGGCCGGGATGACGACCCGGACGCTCTAACAAGACGTCCATGGTTTTGCCAACAGAGGCTGTATTAAATGTTTTTTGTTGTTTGTTCAGCAAGGCCTGCACTTGTTGCAGACGATCAGACGCAATATCAGGTGCAACGCGGTTGGTCATCAAAGCAGCCGGGGTGCCCGGACGAGCGCTGTACTTAAATGAATAGGCTTGAACAAAACCGACCTCTGCAATCAAAGACATTGTCTGTTCAAAATCTGCGTCAGTTTCACCAGGAAACCCAATGATGAAGTCTGACGACAATGCCAAATCTGGGCGGGCAGCGCGCAAGCGTTCAACCAATTGACGGTAATCATCTGAATCGTGACGACGGTTCATCGCTTTTAAAATCCGGTCTGATCCCGATTGCACTGGCAAGTGCAGATACGGCATCAATTCTGGAACATCGCGGTGGGCAAAAATCAAATCATCATCAACATCGGCCGGGTAAGATGTTGTGTAGCGAATGCGCGCAATGCCATCGACATCGGCAACGGCACGGATTAACCGGCCCAGCGTCCATTCTGACCCATCCGCACCAATACCGTGATAGGCGTCCACATTTTGGCCCAGCAGCGTTACTTCACGTACACCAAGATCGGCAAGCCGCGTTACTTCGTCCAGCACCGCCTGGACGGGACGTGATGTTTCAGCACCGCGCGTGTAGGGCACAACACAAAATGTGCAAAATCGATCACAACCTTCTTGAACAGTGACAAACGCGGTACGGCCTTCGATGCTTTTTGACGATTGGGTGACTTCGGGCAGGTGATCAAATTTTTGCTCTGCTGGAAAATCCGTATCCAGCACTGCACCTTCTTTCCGCGCCGCACGCGCAACCATTTCTGGCAACCGGTGATACGTTTGCGGTCCAAAGACCATATCAACATAAGGCGCGCGGCGGATAATTTCTTCGCCTTCCGCTTGAGCAACGCACCCCGCAACGGCAACGATCATCTGCCCGCCATCCGCCACACGTTGATTTTTCAAGCTGCGAATGCGCCCTAAGTCTGAATAAACTTTCTCGGCTGCTTTTTCGCGAATGTGGCAGGTGTTTAAGATCACCATATCGGCGCCGTCCGGCTGGTCGGCTGGGGCATAACCCAAAGGGGCTAAGACATCAGCCATCCGCGCCGAATCGTAGGCGTTCATCTGGCAACCATAAGATTTGATGTAGAGAGATTTTTGGGCCAACGGGGGGCTCCGCATCAGCGCTTATCAGCGCCGGTCCACGACAAGGGTGTTACGTTACAATTTGATATCGTCATTAACAGTGCATCTTTATCAAATTTCAAACTTCTAATTTTTAAGCTTCCAGACCTCGGTTTACAGGTGTTTTTCTACCCTAGCAAAGGCCGAATTTCTGTCAAGTTGGTGCTGCGGCCTAACTTGCCTATTTTGCGTTGGGTTTCAAGGGCTTACCGTACAGCTCCAAGCGATGGTCCACCAACTGATACCCCAGCTTCTTAGCGACCAACTCCTGCAACTTTTCAATCTCTTCATTATGAAACTCAATGACTTTGCCAGTCGAAACGTCAATTAAGTGATCGTGGTGGTCATCGCTTGCTTCTTCATAACGGGCGCGACCGTCACCAAAGTCATGCCGTTCGATCAGTTCCGACTCTTCAAGCAATCGGACGGTCCGATAAACCGTGGCAATGCTGATTCTGGGATCAAGGTCGGACGCACGGCGGTGTACTTCTTCGACATCAGGATGATCGGTGGCTTGCGAAAGAACGCGCGCAATGACACGACGCTGATCGGTCATTTTCAGACCCTTGGCGACGCACATGGCTTCAATCTTACTTTCCGGCATAGCGATCAGTTCCTCAGCCCATACTATAAGCCCAAAAATCTACGAGGCGGGCAATGGATCATATCTCCTCGTGGCCTGGATATGGACCTTGGACGCGCTCAATAAAAGCCCCAACGTCCATCTTCAAGGTATCATACCCTCAATCGAGCACCCAATGAAGGCGTGCTACTTCTTGCGAAATGTCTTTTTAGCCGGCGCGACCTTCTTACGGGGCTTGGTGCCCAATCCAATTTTTTTCGCCAATGAACTACGGTGCTTAGCGTAATTTGGCGCAACCATGGGGTAGTCGTGCGGCAAACCCCACCGTTCACGATATTGTTCAGGTGTCATTTTGTAAGACGTCGACAAATGGCGCTTTAACATCTTAAGCTTTTTGCCATCTTCCAAACAAATGATGTAGTCAGGGAAGATTGATTTCTTGATGGGAACAACTGGCTTTGGTTTTTCTGGCACCGGCTCTACGGCACCCAGACCACTGAGGGTTATGTATACATCCTTGATCAACTGAGTAAGATCAGCGGGCGCGACAGAATTATTTCCGGCGTGCGCCGATACTATTTCCGTCGTTAACTCCAATAACTCACTCTGACCAATTTGGTCGCTCATTAATTTGCACTCCTAAAATGGGCGTTGATTTCAACGGATATAAGATTGTTTTTGATAAGTGGCAACCTTAACTACTCAGTATTGTCGATTTACTTCATTGATTTCGCGCAATTGGACGATTATTTATGGCAAAACCTGACAACACTATAGATATTACAACGCAATTGTGTCCAATGACCTTTGTGCGAACGAAACTTGCCATTGAGAAAATGGCCCCTGGTAGTGTGTTGGAAGTGCGGTTAAAGGGATCTGAACCTTTGGTTAATGTACCGCGGTCAGCCCAAGAACATGGTCATGAAATTCTATCTTTAGAACCGGAGCCTAACGAAGACGAGCTCGGCATTCATCGTTTGCTCATACGAAAAGCTGGCCCCGCCTAAGCAGAAGGCCTCCCAAGATGGGCTGCCATCGGCTTTGCATCAGGTGGCCGCAAGTAAAAAGGTCGCGGTGACACAGCATCCACTTGTTCTGATGCAATCACTGCGACACAGGCCAAGTCTAACGTAAGGGCTGCATGGTCTGGTATGGCGGATGAGTCGCCGCAGACCATGATATCGCCCTTTTTCTGGGCCTCTTGTATTTGTTGTTCTAATTCGTGTAGCGCGTATTCAGCCGCATCCGCTATTGCCGTCTTACCATCAGCGGCGATCATCTGAGAGAAGGCCGTTCCGCGCCTGCTATCCAGGGCCACCAAGATTCTATCAGCAGGCTCCAAGGCACGAGCCACTGCCGTTGCGGCCCAAGCCTGAAAGCTATTAACACCAATTGCCGGACGTTCTGTTGCCATCGCCAAGGCCCGCACCATCGAAACCCCAACGCGCAATCCGGTGAAAGACCCTGGCCCAGTGGTTACCGCAAACTTATCGCAGTCTCGCGCTGTCATGCCCGCCGAAGCGAAAACACTTGCCACCATGGGGGCAAGCGCTTCGGCATGGCCACGCATCATGCTTGTCGACTGTTGAGCAAGCACCTGGCCCGACTTCCACAGCAAAACAGAGCACGCACGCCCTGCGGTATCGATGACCAAGATCGTCACGTCAGTCGATTACGCAACAGAACAGGCTTCAGCAAACGAAAGCCGAGGCCCCCGAGGGTGCAAACCATCTGGGGTTCCGTACCCCAGATTGCACAAAAAATTTGATTGAACCGGCTTGTCCGCAAAAAACTCGGCATCAACTTTATCCGGGTCAAACCCAGACATCGGTCCGCAATCTAAACCATGGGCCCGGGCGGCCATGATCAGATAGGCCCCTTGCAATGTCGCGTTCCGAAACGCCGTGCTTTCGATCAACGCGTCATCGCCCGTGAACCAGCTTCTGGCATCCGTATGCGGAAACAGCGTCGGCAGCTTTTCATAGAATTCTAAGTCATGGGCGATAATCGCCGTGACCGGTGCAGACATGGTTTTCTCAACATTGTCCGCAGCAAGACATGGCTTTAGCCGGGCTTTGCCCTGTACCGACTGCACAAAGATAATTCGAGCTGGCATACAGTTGGCGCTGGTCGGCCCCATGGCTGCATCCGTCCAAATGGCTTCCAATAGAGCCATGTCGACCGGCTTGTCTTGCCACGTCGTGTGTGTTCGTGCGTCCGCAAAAAGCTGCGCCATGGCTTTTGCATCGATCTTTTCTATCATGGGGAAACATCCTCTTAAGACCCAGATACACTAAGATACGCCGGGATAAACATCATCAGGGTATCGTGTGTTATTGGTTGCTGGCAGACAACGGGGGTTGCCTATACGGTTCAAGCTTTTAGGTATATGGGGCAGACCGTTCAATGCTACAACAACATTGTAGGGCATCTCTAAAAATACCCACTCCACTCATTGATCTGATAGAATCACGATATCACAACGTTGAGATTATGAGGACAAAATATGAGCCAGCTTGGATTTTTTGATGTTGCTAATCGCTATGCT
>Ga0222664_1000229_pt1 | contig 40783 bp, 69 predicted proteins | sample AntAcemetagen604_FD_181147 | JGI IMG/M metagenome (GOLD analysis project Ga0222664, IMG submission 181147) | Saline water microbial communities from Ace Lake, Antarctica - #604 | ecosystem: Environmental > Aquatic > Non-marine Saline and Alkaline > Saline | place: Antarctica: Ace Lake... | reverse complement strand
AGATACACAGTACCCGCTGATTCTGGACCAGGCGAACAAGTTAGTGGATGGGCGGCACCGCGCGGCTAAGTTACAGGACACGGGACTGGTACAAAGCGCAACAGGTAGAGCAGAAAACAGCAGCAGTGAGTATGACTAAGTAAACTACACATAAAACGGTAGATAGCTACCAAATTTAATTTTAAACACAATTGGTAAAGGAACACGACATGACCACTACAGTAAAGATCGACGCACATTGCTATGCAGCCACAACAGAGGTGCAGATTATCGATCGTGAAGGTAAGATAAAGATAATCCAGGACGGCGAGTCGCATGAAGTGCATGTGTACGACGCATGTGAGGTAACTGTCAGGGAAGTGCTCAAGGTATCCGCTGCGGAGTGAGCAGTTAAATTTGTAGAAAGCAGGTGGAGAAGATGCCGGCACGATTTCCGTACGTTGCGGCGACGAGGCCCTCGGATTTTCGGGCAGGCCGTGATGTGTTGCTGACAGGGGCACACGGCACGTTGCCGTACCCGCCCATCTTTGGTGTGATTACGTATTGTCTCGGGTACAATTTCTGGGTGAAAATTGATGGAGAGCCGCAGGAACGGAAGTACGATGTAGTGGATGTACTAGCCAATAACATATTGTTGTTGTCTGCACAGTCAGAGGACGTACCAGTTCCAATACGGACAGGGGACGCGCCAGTTCCAATTACAGGCAATCTCCTCAATACAAGTGCCGGGCACAGAGAATATCGGGACATTCAACTTGATTAAGTAGAAAGCAGGTAGTATGGCAACCAATATGACGCGGCGTAGTTTTCTTAAAGCAACGGCAGGAGCTGCAGCTGCGATCGTTGGCGTACCTACTGCAGCCGCAGCTGCAGTTAAACCCATGACCATGCACATCCCGCGGATACGAGAGCACCCGGCTTACCCGGATATCCGTAAGATCTTGTCTGATAACTCCATCAAGGACATGCTGGGGGAGGCTGACATGCAGATATTTAAAACGCTGTGTACCGGGGCGCAGAGAAAAACAGAGAAAGGTAGAGCAGATGGTGCGGGACTTAAAACCAGACGATATATACCTCAATGAGCTGCAGAGCGTGGCCCGATGCGTGGTGCTAAACGAGCAGGGCCACGTTACTTACTTTAGCTTTACCTGGCCGAAGGGGCAGCCGACGGGTATTGGCCGGTGTATCCGTGGGGGCTTTAATAAGTGGGCCGTACATAAAGTAACCCAGGCAGAGCTGGACGCGATGCCGCGACCGTGCGGGGAGTTCGATAGAAAGGTTCAGTGGGGCATCAATCATGCGACTATTGCCCAGATAAAGGCGGAGTACGATGCCCGTATGGCCGATGATCGGTGGGATGACGATGATGATGAAGAGGAGTAAAGGCGACCATTAACACACAAGTATGAGTACACGGGGATTAAGTAAACGGTAGATAGCTACCGAATAAAGAAAGCAGGTAGAGCAGATGCGTAAAACAGACCAGGAGACGAAGGACCGAATCAAGGATGGGGGTGTGGCGTCTAGCGATAAATGGAGAGGCCATCAAATACATTACGCCGAACTGGGTGCCTGCTGGGTGTACTCAAGTGACAACCTGCCCGTTTCGCAAGACCCCAGCAGGGCATGTGGAGAGTGTGGCCTTGGCAACACGCCGGAAGGTCACGATGGTTGTCTTGGTACATTGCCCGGTGTAATGAATGCCTGCTGCGGGCATGGTGTCGAACCTGATGCGTATATCCAGTATCTGGCCGGGGGTGACGTTAGAGGAGCAGAGGCGGTCCGGGTGATTGAAGCTGCAATGAAAGGCGGTGCGGGGTGAGCGAGATTACGAGGCCGGGAGTCGAGACATTAGCTGTATGTGATTGTCCTTGCTGTGGTGGCAGTGTGGAGGCCGTTGATTGCGGCTATGCATCGTTTAACCCTGGGACTGCTTACTGTCGTGGCGAATGTAAAAGAGTATGGGAATTGGGGTACGTTGATTCCAGATGGGATGCTGGCGTTCAATGGAACGATATAGCAGGCCAAATCACTAATGAGTTAGAGGCATTCAGCCTGATCACGGTTAAGAGAAGGCTATCAATTAGTCGTGACTTTGCTCAAGAAGAACTTCAGGAGCAAGCGGCAATACTGTTGCAGGATTTGAAGAAGTTGATAATCGGGGCGAAGGAACAGAAAGGCGACACAGATGAGTGATCCGCCCGTTGCAGGGGACATAGTCTACGGCCCGGGCAACTGTCGTATTTGCAAGGAGTTTATCCCAAAGGCCGCGTTATTCCCACGTGAGGGTGGCGGCTACACTTGTATGTGCCGTGACTGCAGGTATCCGGTTAGTACGAGGCTCCGGGATTATTCTCCGGGGGGACGCTACCAAGAGTTGGCTGAAATACAGTATCATGGCAGCCGGTGGTATACCGGGGAATGGTAATTAGAAAGTAGAATAGAAAGGGGCACGATGGAGTTTTTAGTTAAACGACAGGCCGGAATACAACAATGCTGACTCTGTTGATACTGTTCGGGCAGAGAAGGCTAAGCGGTTGTACTTAGACGGCATCATGGAAGGCGGTGAATAATGAAATCACGATATGGCGGAGACATGAAACGCGGCGAACAAGGTGTCGTCCAAGCAGAAGACCATAAGACGCTACCAGTGCCAATATTGCGACTGGCTTACGAAGAGTATGTGCGGCAGTACGGAAAGCGGCAATCATTCGAACAGATTCAGGATCGTAGAGGGTTCGGCATCGGGGAAGTGATATCACTGTTAGCGGACTACGTTGAACGACTGAAAGAGGAACAATCATAATGGAACATGATTTATCACAAAGTACGCCAGCGGATTGCTACGAAGAATATGTGCGAGGCTTGGAAGCTAAAGCGAAAGAACTCGAACTCTACAAATCCAAGACCCCGCACACGGCAGACGGGAAGCCTGTAACAATTAGCGATATCGTTTGGTCATGGAATGGTGTTCTCGGTATGGCAGAGCGAGTCACGATTTGCCGTCTAACGATTCATGGTTTCGATGCGAGTCTTGTTAATCAGGGAGTTGATGACCCACCAATTCCGGGGATTGTGTTTCCGGTATTGCGACTGAGCGAATGCTACAGCACCCGTGAAGCCCTAGAAGCAGCGCAGAAAGAGGAGCAGGCATAATGACGTGGCCACTTAATCCAGGAGATGTGTACCTCAACCGGTATAAAAGCATTGGACGGTGCGTAATGACCGGTAGCGGCATGGTTGTCTACTTTGACTTTGGGTGGCCGGATGGTACGCCATTCTCTGTTGGCCGCTGCCAGCGGGGGAGTTTTCGTAAGTGGGCCCAGCACCAGGCGTCCCCCCTGGAAATAGCTAATATGGATAACCCGCTTGAACGAGTGCGAGTGGAGATAATGCAACGCCAAACGGAAGAACTCAATCAGTCAATCCGGCATTATTTGGGGATGGCGTCAGTGGAGCAGCTACGGCTCGAGCTCAGCAGCCGTATTGATACATACCTGGAAGACGCCGCGGCGGACGAAGCCGCAACTATAAAGCGAGATGCGGAAATTCTTGCTATGCTAACCAGAGAACAACGATCTATTGATCTTGAGTAAGTAGAAGGCGGGTTCATTGATGTTACTGTTTAGAAAATGTCGGTTCCTGTGTGTACCGAAGACTGCATCTGAGTTCTGTACAGAGGCGTTGTCCAGAAGCTGCAAGACAGTGCAGCACAGCGAAAAGCACCACGCCGGGTTAGGGACAAAGACGGGGCGGAATCTACCTACATTCGGGGTTATCCGGCACCCTGTTACATGGTATGAGTCTTACTGGCGATACCGGCGGATGAAAGGCTGGAAGAAAGCCCACAACATCGATCGGGAATGTCGCAGCGATGATCTGGAGACATTCATTACCAATGTCTTAGACGCCCACCCAGGTTGGTTGAGCCATTATTATGAGATATGGTTTGGGGAAGATCTGGAGCAGCTACCTATTGTGTGTCGGTACGAAAATCTACTGGATGACCTGTGCAATACGTTGACGCAGTTAGGGGAGCCGTTTAACCGGAAGAAGCTGCGGGGGACGTCCAACCGTAACGTAGGGGATCGTGTGAAGTTTCCGGCCCCTCCGTTAAGTGAAGAATTACAGGTTAGGATTATAGCGGCGGAGCATCGGATCATCAGCAAGTATTATGCGGAAGACACAAAGAGGTATAAGGCACCAACAGGCAACACAAAGTAGAAAGTGGGGGGTAGATGACTAGAGGAGAAGCAAGACCAGACGTACCTACGCTCTATGGGGCAGTAATGCGGCGGGCTGGGATGCACGGGGCTATCACTGTGCGGTGCGATATTTGTCGCGCTAATCATACACACACTTGGGACTACACTGGAGAAGAAGGCACACAGCGACATCGGCGGTGGCCTCATTGTGCCACTCCGGGGAATTACCCGCATGGGTACTATATTCAGGACAGAGCCCACAGAGTACGTGTCGAGGTTACACCTAGCGAGGTAGCCCCGGGCGCCGTACACCCAGTACCAACTGCTAGTCCGCCAGTGTCGGTGCGGCCGGAAGACTACTCAGGGGTGCCAGTTTTATACGGAGAAGTAGAGCGAGACGCCGACACTGGCGGCACCACGATTGCTGTATGGTGCTCGCATTGTCAAGAACAGCATGACCATCTATGGTGGGGCGACGGCGACGTCCATGGTCGGTGGCGATCGGCGTCTTGTCAGAATGCCGACCAGTATCCTCATGGCTACGTTATTCAGCTAGATCTAGGCGGGCGGCGTAGACAGCACCGGGAGAGTTTACAAGCAGAGGCCCAGGAAAGAATCCAGGAAAGAACCCAGGAAATGGAGCAGTCAGAGATCATTTTTGCCATTGATGTAGTTGAGGCATTGCAGGACCAACATATATCCTCAGCCTACCACGACAATATATTAACTATTTCTGTGCGGCATAACGACGCTGTCGTAGTGCCAGATATCTTGCTTACTGGAGAAGACTTCGCGGATATCCAACCGGCGCTGCATGCGATAGCTGTTAAAGTTTTAGAGCGGAAAAAGGCACAGCTGCTGGCAGCCACAGCAAAGACAGTAGCCAACATCGACGCGGTGTTGCCAGCAGATGCAATCAAGAATGATCGGGACATTCAGTTAGAAGAATAGAAGGAGGAAGTAGATGGCGGGATTTGATGCGTGGCCTACTTTTTGGGAACATAACGAACCCATTTTGTTGACGCGGATGGAGGGTACGCGGAGTACCCGGTGGGGTATATTACTGGGGGTGGGTCACCATGATAATGGGAACCCTAGCCCTTATTACGCTTCAGTGCACCTTGGGGGTTGCTGGGCACAGATGGCGTGTAAGACACGCCAGGAAGTAATCGATTGGGCGCTGCAAGCAGGAAAAGATTGCTTGAATAAGCAGAAGGAGGAAGGAGATGGAACAGAACTCACCAACACAACTATCTAAGCGGGCGGAAGCAGATTTAATCTTAGCGGTATACGCGGCGTTTAAAGAGGGGATGGTACAGAGAGGCAAAGCGGCCCAACTGGCGGAGGCACACGAGGAGCACACTGCTGACGAGGATCACCCAGAATATGATCCGGATGACATCATTGTAGCGGAAGAGTTTCGTGAAACCGAGAATGACTGGAAGATATTCCTCGGAGGTATGCTGACCCTGTCCTCTCTGTTCAATACAGGATTGCAGGCCGAGCTGGAAGAGTACCTAGTTGCGATACACAAAGACGGCACAGTTCCTGAAGAGCCGCGGATGGTGACATTAGCGAGAGAGTATTGCCTGCATTTACTCCGCAGCAATTAAACCGCTCTGGAAATCTAATTAGAAGAAGGGGGATGGAAGATGTCGTTAGATGGGTTGCAGCGACAAATAGTTGCCGCTGGTATTAAACTTGAACGTTTGCAGTCGCCATTGGAGGATGAGTGCACCCTTAGTTGCACTGTTCGTATTAGTAATAATAATAGCCACGACAGCATGCTAGTTTCTGTGGCCTTGCACAGCAAACATCTTAAAGCATTGCGTAAGTTAATCCGTAGTCAGTTGCTGGAAGACGTAGCATGGTTACACCAGGATGTGCGGGCTGCCACGGCGAAAGCCACTGAGGCTGCGGTGGCGCACGGGGAATTGTTGTTGCGGCAACTTGAGGACGTGGCCCCAGCAATCATACAGGATACTGACAGGGATACGCGGGAGATTCAGTTAGAAGAATAGAAGGGAGGGACAGTAGATGACTGTGAGAGAGGCAGAAATAGGTTATCCTATAGTGTGGGGCAGACCTCGGTATATAACGTCTAACGTCATGGTTGTTATTATTACTTGTCCGTATTGTGACGCTAGGCATGGGTACGCATGGCCAAGGAACGCACCTACGGATCACGAGATGTTCCAGTGGGCTTTGTGCGACACTGGCGAACACACGCGGGGGTTTACCTTGCGGCAGCGGCCGCGTGGACAGTCACCGGAGCCGCCCCAGGAACAATTACTAGAGGAAGGAACACAGATGCTATCATTAGATATGAAGGCGATCATTGCGGCGCTGAAAGATTTTGAGGACGATTTAGGGGAGAGGCATCGCGGGAACATTCTAACAGTCTCTGTCCATCGCGGCGGTGATCCGATAATATCGTTCCTTCCTATTTGGGGCGATGACTTTGCCCCCATACAGGCTGCGATGAAGACAGCAGCGATTGCAGGGCTCCGGCAAAGAGCGGACTTACTGCAATAGAACACGGCTGACGCGTTGCCTGCAGAAGCAATTCCGGGAGAAATGCGGGAAATCCAGCTGGAAGATTTGCCTGAGTTACCTACTTCTTCGCAAGAGGATGTTGTTATTGGGGGGTGAAACTGAGTATGGAAGAGGATCGCTTTCTTCTTATTTGCCTAATTATTACTTTGATATCAAATATAGTCGGGGGTGATAGCGTACCTGCGGCATCGGAGGGGATATTAATTATGGGAGACCACGCAGAAAGGGGCCACAATGACACACTCGAATGACGAGTCACAGAGCACGCCTAGACTGTTATACTCTATTGATTTGCTGGCGGAGACTTGGGAAGATAAATATGCGGCTAGTGGGCTGGTAATCCAGATTCATGATTTGCGCGGGGGCGGCGTGCTGTCCCCGGTTATGATTCACGGAGAAGATGTTAAACCGGTTCGTGAAGCGATAGCCGCTGCAGTGCGGGCACACCTCGTATCTCGACAGCACAGTTTACGCAGGGAGTTGGGCGAGGTTGCAAGGGTATTGGGGGCTTCGGGGCTAGTAGACGCAGCAGAGACCAGGGATATCCAATTGGAAGATGATATGGATGAGGAGAGCTATAATTCGGTGGGCCGCCCACAAAATATTGAAGTTAGTACTAGTCGCACTGACCGCCCTGTCATCTCAGTAGAGGACTTCATTCAACAATGTGAGGCACAAGCAGACCAGTATCCGGACCTGAGCGAGGATGCTGAAGAAGCAGCGGGGAAGGATGAATGATTCTATGTCGCGGCTTTGGAGGGACGTAGCCCCGGAAGCCCCGGGATTAATAGAGAAGTGGCGGTTGCGTACGTTAACGTGGGAAGAGCTGCACTATCTCCGCAGTAAATACTATAGCGAATATACAGATGAAGAAGTAGCGGGGATATTGGCTGTAAGAGCAGAAGCAGAAGCGGCAGAAGCAGAAGCGGCAGAAGCAGAAGCAGCGGCTATAGAAAGGGCGGCGGTAGAAAGAGCAGCGCATGCAGCAGCGGCTATAGAAGCAGAGGCAAGGGCAGAAAGAGCAGCGGCAAGAGCAGAGGTAACAGCTAGAGCAGAAAGAGCGGCAGCAAGAATGGAGCAGCGGCGACAAGACTACTGGCGATCTTCGTGGGGGGACCCGGTGAGGACTTACAAATTTACATTCCCCGGGCACCCGCAGGATAGAGCAGAGTCGCTGTATCACGGGAACCGGGCGTATACAGGGGAGTAACCCAATTAGTAGAGTAGAAAGGGCGACAAGATGTCCGAATATGTAGAAGTGCAGTATGAGCAAGTTATCCGGAAGACAGACGCAGCCGTGCTGGTGCTGATTGATGGTGAGGATGTTTGGCTTCCCTGGACGCAGATAGAGGATAACGGGGAGGATCTAGGTGAGGGAGCTGGTGTGCTGTATTTAAAGCGGTGGTTGGCACAGAAGAAGGATATCCCGTATGATTGACGTCACGCATACGGGACCCAAGCGTATGTTAATTTTTGATAGAAAGAAAAAACCATGATTACACGACGAGGATTCTTAACTGCATTTGCAGGGCTTGCAATGTTGCCCTGTCCTGGATTGGCACTGTCTCCGGGGCGTGCGACTCAAGAAGAAAAAGAGGTTGTGCCGCAGTACGCAAGAACAATAACGGAGCTGTGTAAGAAGTATAACCTGGAGAGCGTGGCGCCGCGGACGGCGTATGACGCGGAGATCAACAGTAAATGGGTGGCTATTTGGAACGAAGAACTACATCCTCGGCGGGGTGCTTCTGGAGATTTTAAATCAGTTGCCGCGGATATAATTTTGACGTCACAGAGAGTGGTCAAGGCGGCGGACCGTTTCATACAAGCACACGGGCAACGTAAGTGGGTAGCCGCGACAATGGTATGCTGTGTGTATCATAACGTGGCTGACAGAAAGGGCGGGTTTGTGCGAACACACCTGCATATTACATATGACCCGGATTTTGCAACCGCGACTGATTTATTAACATAAGAAATTTCTGTACCCCGCTGCATAGACCTCCTGATCAACAATGAGCATCATCTGTCTCAGTTGCGGGCGGGACCACCCGGCGGGAAAGAATGGGGTGGTCACATTTTTTCGCTTGGTGGGGATAAGCTAACAGATAAGGGCTATACGCCAGTGGACCCCACTACTTTTATAACTTAACTTAAAGGAGTTGACTGTGGTATGAAAACAAAAGAACGGGAGAAGAAATATTTAAAAGTATCGCCACTACCAACCAATGTTAGGAAGGACTACACAGGGTTGCGGCAGGGGAGACTGACAATTCTGGGCTTCAGCCACCGCACACCGAGGCGACAGATCGCAGGAGAAGGTGCAGACACGATACGCTACGGGACTACTTACTGGGTAGCAGAGTGTGATTGCGGCCGCGTCTTTGAGATCGCCGGCGGCAACTTAGTGTCGGCGCGTACGGAGAACTGTACTGCCTGTGCCCACGTAGCAGGCGGTGCGACGAATAGGGCCCGCGTAAGAGCGCGGCGGAGCGTAGAGTCAAAAGGTTTGGTTAAAACCAGTCCGTTGGCCTATCATAGATGGTTGTCGTTGCGTAAGGCGGGAAGGCTCCCGCCGGAGTGGACCGATATTGAGCAGTTCGTGGCAGATATCGGCTGCCCGATTAACGAGAATGTGGGGCTACAGTACCCTAAAAAAGGCAAGTTAAACCGAAAGAACACATACTGGCATCCTGCGAGGAGTAAGGCTATTATAGTTTTTAATCTGTCCGATGGTCGCCGGTTGAATATGCGGGAGCTCGCAAGTGAGCTCGGGATAACCCGGCAACGGGTCCATCAGAAGTATCTTAAAGCAATAGCAGCAGGGGTTGATCCGTTGCAATATATAGTCAAGAAGCAAATTAAAAAAAGGGGCCCGTATAAAAACACCATCGGGAAATACGAGAAATTTTTAGACGGGGCTTTACACAGACTTGAGTTTGATACTGCCGCGGCTGCGAAAAAGTTCAGTGGTAGCTGCCGGGCATGGATACGGGCGAGGTATCCAGGACGTAAACCTATTTTTCGCAGGATCGATAACATTATTTTTTGTAAAGTAGAGGACGCCACGTAAAAAATTACCCCCGCCTAGTAGACCTTCTGATCAACAAAAAGCACATCACCTGTTGCAGTTGCGGAAGCGGGCCATCCGGCGGTATAAATGGGATGGCCATTCTTAAAATAGGGCAGGGTTACCGTTAACGGGTAAGGGCTATACGCCAACGGACCCTGCCCGCTTTTAAATCAGTAACACATCAATAACATAGGAAGACACGCAATGGTTAAATTTAAAAAAGACAATGTTGAAGCGGCCCAGGCATCACTAGAAAGTGAGTAACCGTGAGCGCAATCCAGGCAAAGTATCGCGTGATTCTGCGTGATGGCAGGACTGTGTGCCACACACACTTCTATACATATGCGGCCGCTGCAGTTTGGCGGGACGCCAATCTGCTACCTGGCTGCGAGATCGTAAGAGTATGTGATGGGGGGTTTGTGGACGCAGACGCACCTGCCCTTAAACCATTACCTAAAGTACATAGGGAGCAACGGGACATTGATATTTAGAATCATAAGGGAGCACGGCCGCAGGTTGTACACTTTGGACTCTACAGCGGCTACCTGGTCTACTTATGAAGGGGCCAGTGACTTTCGCAGGTTGTTTCTTAACTCGGCTTGCATAATTGTGGCGGAATGTGCCGACTCTGCTCCTGTAGTTACCAAACCACAGCTACACAGGGAGCAGCGGGACATTGATATTTAGCGTAAGGACGGAGGCCCGGTAATGCATCAAGTAGAGCGGATTAAAACACATCTTACTGCCGGCTACTCGTATCTGATTAATACAGATGGCGGAAAGAGGAAACCAATTAGCATCTATCATTTGAAAATAGATGGATTAGTTCAAATTGTAATCGATGATGAATACGGAACAGTTGATAGAAAGGGATGCAGCAGAGAATTGTTTGAGCCAATTGTTTGTTGCAACCCACCTGCGCCGTGCGGGCATAAGTATTGTCCAAAAATAGCGAGTACAAATTCGCGGCATCATGGTTATTGCGTTGATTGTTATCTTGATAGATTTTAATTAACAGGGGAATAGAGATGACTGATACCAGGGAAGATACGAACCCACTTGTAAACATATCGACAGAGGCGCTACTTGCAGAAGTACAGAAGCGGGTTACGCGGAAAGAGCGCACAGAGACGTGTCCGTATAAAAGAGCAATAATTAGTTTGATACCGCACCTGCTGACGTCGGTGCAAAAGTCAGTAGCGTTCTTACATACTGTAGGCGTGGCTACGGGCTCTCCGCCCCTGGAAACGCTGGATGCGTGGCAGAGGCGTACTTGCATCCGTTTTAGGCAACGGAGGGCAGGCGGAATGTATTGTAGGAAGGTGCCGACAGCTGCACAATTGACGTCGTTAGCTAAGGTAGCCGGTTGGCGTATAACCTCTTCTAACGGGGCCACTGTCCTAATAGAACGAACATACGAACCGGGGGAAGAAGATGTTTAAATTCGTACGAAGAGCAGGGCTGCCTATCGAAGAGGTGTACCTGCATGAGCAGTTCATTGGGTGTATCTATCGTTATGGGGGCTCTCATATAGAGGATGATTTTGAAGTGTATGATGTATCGTGGATGGCAGCTGCGGCAGCCCTCCGTAAATTAGCAGACCATATTGAGAAAGGACAAGGTATTGGGAATCCTGAGCATGCCGATCACGCCGATATCACGGAAGAAGTACATTGATGACCACCGTGGCAGATTCACTCCTGAGCGGTTATATTATTTAACTACTACATTGAACCAGTCTCGGGCGTCCCGGGCGTTTGCGGAGGAGCATTTCAATGACTATTGTGAAGATCGGAAAGAAGGGGCGACACCTGAAGCTACCTGATGGTTGGGTGGTTGTCACAGCTGGGTGCGTGTTGGAAGGGGATATGTTTGCAACTGTCTGCAGCTCGACGCGTTGGCGTCCCGTTGATGCAGAAGACATAGGGGAGCTATGCATTGAGTACGATTGTTTGATTCGGGAAGCAACCACACAAGTAGGCGGGCTATCTACATTTCCCGCGGGAATAGCTACAGATACTAGATCCGGGCGGCGATTAGGGATTGTGTCGATTGGGGGCAAGCCAGGGTTGTGATAGCGTTGGTGATTGCTTTGTTTTGGGTAAGCATGGACAGGTTTATTTTCCATACGGATAAATTCTATCAGGAGCGGAATAACCTTAAATCATACACGCACTCACATATTAAGCACACACAGGAGAAATGAGGCAGAAGATACCAGCGACCAATAATAACTTATTTAACGGAGATAGAAGAATGGCGAAGAATGACGATCCTTTTTTTAAAATCGCGGGCTACGTATTAGCGGTCATCTGTGTGGCGGTGTTGGCGGTGTCCGCAGGGTACCCGGTCTACAATGTTTGGTCGCAGGGCAAGATGGGGAAGCAGAGCTCAAAAGAGCAGAGCAAAACAAGCAGATCCTGATTGAACAGGCCCGTGCGGAGATGGAAGCTGCGGAACTGCGGGCGGAGGCCATCCGTATTGTAGGGGCGGCGTCAAAGGAATTCCCGGAGTACCGCACACAGGAATTCATTGGGGCGTTCGGTGAGGCGATGCAGAACGGAAATATCCAAAAGATAATTTATGTGCCCACTGAAGCCAACATTCCCATTATTGAAGCAGGGCATCGATAGGGATTACAGGGCATCGATAGGGATTACACAGGAACCAGGTTTACAGAAAGAAGATGAAGAATGACTACGGTGGAAATAATAATACTTATAGCTGTGATATTACCGTCAATTGCCTGTGTAACGTCAGTTGTGACGATATACCTGATCGTCAAAGGCGGACGGGCGAGAGACTCGCAGCGGGAGTACGCAGCGCAGGTTGCGAGGGTAACGCAACAGGAATATGAGGAACGGCGGGCAGAAAAGTGGCTGGAATCCAAGGGGCTTGTAGCCAATAAAGAAGAGGATGGTGAGGCGTAATATGTGGTATCTGGCAGCAGGAGTAATTGGGTTAGCGACAGGGTTTTTGCTCTTTCGGTTTACACAGTTACTCCTGCAGTACCGGCGGGACTTGTTGTGGGAGCGATGGGGTAATCAGCTCAGGAAGTGGTCTAAAGAGAAAAAGAAAGAAGGGGAAGGATGAAATTTACGACATTAGAGATTGTGCTTCTTGTGTTACTGGGAATTGTCTGTACGCGATACCTGGTGCGGGGGGGCAGAATGTACGTAGCCGCATCCAAAAGAAAGCGGCGTATCCGGGAAGTAATACAGTCGCTGAATGAAGCGGCAAGAAAACTAATGGAGAGCGGAGAGTTGGATAAACTCCAAAAAATGGCAGAAGAAGATATTAACCGGATGAGGGAAGAAGACGCGACGGATGAAGAGATCCTTCCTATGCGGCCACAGCTGCTGCCTACATTGAACCAGAAGACGCTGGCCAGGATGCAGGGGTTTGCAGATAAGCTAGCAACTTCTGAAGGGCGTGCAGAGGTGGCGGCGGGGGCAAGGACATTACCGTTGCCACCGGAAAATGCCCAGGATTGGTCACAGGAAAAGTGGGATGATTACCACCGCATAAATACCGCTGAAGTGTTGGGGTTGAATGCATATCCTTCCATGGTTTTCGAGGATGACGAAGACGACGAAGACGGGGCGGGGTTTCAGACAGAGGCTGAGTATTTAGAAGCTATGGGCTTGCCCGCGGAGGGGGAGCAACAGGGTGATTCGTTACAAGAAGAAGAGACCGCAGCAATCCGCCGGGAGGAGCAGGACGCGGAGGTCCGCAGGGAAGAGCAGGACGAGGAAATCCGTCGGGATGAGCAGGCTGCGGATGCGATGGACGGAGAGGACATTCAGGGGTTCTATGACGCGATGGAGCGGGAAGAAGATCGGGAGGCGAGACAGGATGCCAAAGACAAAGAAGGCCCCGCGTAAGCGGGTAGCGTACTGGAAGCAGTTCAGCATCAAGTGCGGCACCTGCGGGGGCTGCACTGACTGCTGGGAATCACCTAATTGCCGTAGGTGTCGAGAGTGGCATAGTCAGTTTGCTGCCTCTCGGGAAGAGATGGCGGAGCAACATTATCAGGCGATGCAAGCCTGGGGGCAGCAGCAGGAGAGTAGAAAGGAACAATAATGGCGTTCTTCTCACAAGGTACATTGCGGGATAGGATTTCGAGTATAAGCGTACAAGTGGCGGCTGCGTTACTAGTTGATTGGGCAAACGAAGACAAGTTAATGACGATAGCCGTTCGACGTGCTCCCAGTGATGCGTTAACGGCTAGAGCAGTATTATGTATTGAGTATGCGCAAATAGTGACGGGGCGGGCGACAGCGGCCACCAGGGTGGATATTAGCACCTTTTGCGCTAGGTTATGTGGTGGTGGGTTGCATGTGATTTCCACAGCGGGCAATCTTTCGGCCCCGCAGGTGCAGATCCGCGGGATGGATGACGAGGGAGTGCATGCGGAGCTGTGGTTTTCGTTTTCTGCCCCAGGGGCTATTCATGCAACAGCAGTGCCGGGGGTACCCGCATGGGAACCCAGGTTTGTTGATGGTACCGCAGCGGCTGATATGGATTTGCGATGGGGGGATATTGTAGGGCAGTATATAGCGGCAACGGATACTGTAAGGGAGTTTACGCCTGTTACAGACGATGTCGTTGTAGCAGCCCGGCAGGCTGGTGGGGCAATAACAGGGAGAAATGTGCATACGGAAGAGTTCTTTAGAGAATCATTGGGTCGCAGGTACGCCCCGGGCACCCCGGACACCTCAATTACGCCACCAGCCCTGGCTGCGGCCCCAGAGATGCGGAGTATTGCTCTGTCAGATGGACCAGACGAGCCGAGTATGCGGTCAGAACCGCCTGCAGAGCAAACTGTCAATCCTCGCTCACTCGATGAAGTAGCTGCAATGCTACTCCGGGCACGGGAAGGGACGGAGAGGCCCCCTATGGAGGAGCGGGGCGGGTACAGTGAGTCACAGGTAGGGGGAGGCAGCTTGCCAGACCCTACGGATAACGAGCCTACTCCGCCACAGCGGATGGGTGCGGATTCTTTTGTACGCACAGTTGCACATCGTTGCGCAACGTTCATAGTATCGCCGTCGGGGCATGTCTTAGATGTAATGTATAACGGGAATGCACCGATTGCCTCTTCGCAGTTGTTTGAAGGTATTTACTGTTTTAATATTCCGGATTCAGCAACTGGGGGGGACTACACTTTTTCAGAGACAGGCTATTGGCGAAGAAGAGAAGATGGAGAAGAGGGCGGCGGGCGGTATATTAGACCAAGTGTTGTACGCATCGCTGGGCCTCCGGTTACGCCTGTGACTACGACTGCGCAGGAAGTACGTGACGAAGTTCGTGTCTACCATCCCGACGGGGTTTTTATCACAGATACCAATGGGTGGGTTATACGACTACACGTACACGACCACATAACACAACCAGCAAGGGCAGCAATGGAGGAAGCGGTCCGCTTCTTTTTACCCAATCTACGGGACCACGGATTTAGTTACAGCAGCGTAGGACGTTGGTCGCGAGTGGGTACCTTCTTTCCGGCGGCGGTGCTTCGCGACGAACAGGATGACAGTACATTAGCCCAAGACATAATGGTGATCGCTTCTTGCGGGCAGTTTGTTATAACTCGCGGGGGGTACGTTTTAGATGTGCACCCGGAGGCAAACGCCACCCCTGTGCAGATTTCGCATATGGAAGGTATCTACCGGTTTGACATAGAGAGAAGTTCGACAAGCCACGGATATGCGTTTTCGCATGTAGGGCGGTGGGAACGGAATGAAGCAGGAGCACAGGGGCAGTGGCATGAAGCGGCTATATCCGGTAACTACAATGATTCTGCAATTCATAACTCTGCGCCAGATACGTCTGCGACACTTCCGTATCAGCGGGCGTGGGTACGGACAATTGAAGGTACATTACTTGTTAACCATAACGGCCTTGTTTTAGATACGTACCTTAATACGATTGAGGTGGATGACGGCGGAGCGGTGTGGTTACTGGCCATTGATTCCATTGACATCACAGAATACGTAGTGTGCTACGGCGACCCAGCAGCAATATACAACATTGATGATGTGGGGTATTGGACATCTCCACGCTACGGGGAGGATTCCCCTACACGTAGGGAGTATCATCCGCCTGTAGCGGAGGTGCGGGCAGAAAATCAACGTGGGGGCTATGTGCCGGTGGCCGCGACATTACAGGCACCTCCAGAATTACAGCTGCCGGAGAGACCCACAGGGCATAGTACTGTGCATTCTTCTTCAGGGGACCTCTGGGTAAACAATGTGAGTGGGCAGGTGGTTCATCTATTCCCTGCTGACGAAACAGGGTCGGAATATTTAAACCAGATTACACGGGTGGACCTTGCTGAGTATCAGGCGTGTTATGGGGAGACGGATAGCGAGTACGATATTTTGGATTTAGGCGTATGGGATGGTGACGGCGGTAATACGTACACACCGCCAGATGCCAATTTCCGCGAGTCGCATAACGCGTCGCCAGGGGAATCGCAGATTACGCGGGGCGGACTGGATCTACCGCTGGCGGAGGTACGCGTACGCAGGGGGCGGCTAATTATTGACGCGTTTGGTTACGTACTGGACGTTATTGGGGCAGCTGCGGATATAGCCGCTTTTCAAGGGATTGCGCGGGTAGACCTGGTAGAGCACCATAGGCGGAATCCTCATTTTATCTGGTCCTACGACGGGGATAATATGGCGCACTGGGATATTGACGGGACGTATTGGCCAGCCGGCAGCACGACTCGGCGGCCGGAGGCTTCTTGAATAGAAAGAAATGTTATGCGATTATGGGCTAATTCATCACTCGCCTCGTTATCAGAGACAGTGATGCACGGCTGCCGGTTTTCCCTCTTTGCTGCCGCGACGGATGTAGACGATGTGGTGATCAAGGTAATGTTTCCAAAAGGGGAAACCCCTGCGGTGACGTATATTGTGCAGCCGCTGGTGCGACGGGATGTACCCACCAGTGATATAGCCAGGGATGCGACGGCGGCACCCAGTTGTTTAAGAATACAGGAGTTCCTGGCTGTGCTGCAGCAACATGGGTTGCCCACACAGGATATCAAGTACACGACAGGCGGAGAGACGTTTCTATTTGAGTTTGCTACCTGTGATGAGACGCCAATACGTGTGCACGTAATAGTAAAGCCGCGGCTCGGCTACTCATGCCCACCCACGTATGAGGGGATGAACGCGGTTTGGCGAATAGATCATACAGGGGCCCCGCTGTATTCGTCTGACGAGGTTTTTAAACATGTCGCGGCGGCACGCGAGGCGGGGCAGAAAGATACCACCAGTTTAGTCGAACGGGTATACCGGTCGATTGATTTAACAGATGAGGCCACAGAATAGAAAGGGAGCAAAGATGGCAGACAAGATATTCTCGTACCCGCTTACTCCTGGGCTGGACCACGTGGAGTCGCGTGTTCACAATGAATTGATTGTCAGGAAGTTTTTGGAGCACCAGCTTCGCGACAAGAAGCTGACAAAGAGTGTGAAGCAGGCTAAGATAGAGAAAGAGATAAACTCCTTCTACGTTGTCCCTGCGGAACAGATAAAAAAGGAATTAGCCCTTATTGAAGAGTGGAATAATTACGTAGCCCGTAGGCATACAGAATAGAAATGGGGCCGCTATGGCAAACTATTTAAAAGTAGTCGGCAAGAAGAAAATGAGCCGAGAAGCAATAGAGCAGGTATTTGCGCAATTAAACGAGACGCATTTCAAAGGGCTGCTTACTTACCCGTGTCATGTATCAGAACCACATGACCCTAAAACTTACGGCCCGTATGTTTGGCAGCTGCATATTGGCAAGCAATGGATGCGGGTGTGCTGGTTGACGCCTAGAAATAGGTGGCGGCTGTCACATGGTGGCGGCGGCGGACACTTCACTTGGTGGGTAGAGACGTTGATTACCCATACGATAGCAAAAGAGTTTGACGGTTTTATCCGTGACGACGCAGACGGTGAGCGAGAAGAGCCTGCCCCGGAGAAGTATACCACTTATAGCATGTATATGGACGTGTTATTGGCAGGGGCGTCGCCGGATACCCGAACCAATTTAAAGATGCTTGATCAAGAGCTGTGCGACCCACCAAAAGAGTTTCGTATAGACTTCGGAGAACAGGCAAATACATAAGGAAATACGGTATGCAACATAAGTTAACAGATGGACTACCCACACGAGATATCACATACGCGGATTTACTCGAAGCAATGGGGCATTTTACGCAAGCACAGTTGGCACAGCCCGTGCAGGTTGTGCTGCCCAATGCAGACGGCGACACTCCGGATGCGACGATGCCGTTGATTGCAGTGGACACGGTACAGAACTTCTTTTTACCCGGGCCTGGCGTGCGTACGCATTATGACGATAAAAATCACTTAGATGACGTGATTCTACTTGTGGATTACAGCGGATACGGTGAAGACGGATCCATTGCTACTGACTTATTTACAGGGGAGAAGATATTCCCAGCGACAACACAAAGGAAGGGTAACGATGATCCACCCAGCATGGCGGGCTGACTGGGCCCGTGAAGAAGATGAAGAAGATGAAGAGCGGCCGGAAGACGATTCGGGCGGAATGGATGCAGAGGTAGCAGGGGCAATGGCGAATATAGCCGCGAAGGAAGCAGCCCTGAAGAAACTCTACGACCGGTCGGAGTCTATAGGCAAACACAGACTGTGGTACAGAGCGGAGACCAGTTTAGAGGTGGCGTTTGTAAAAGTGTGGCAGCAGTGGTGTTTTGAGCGGTTTGATTCGCGGGATATCCTAACGTCGCTATTGGCTCGCCCAGGCAAGTCATCCCAGGACGACAGTCACCCACCAGAAGAGTGGCCGATCGGAGCAGCTACAGAAAGAGATTACATTATTGCCGAGACAGTGCTGCAATGGCTGGGCACAAATGTGGGGCAGGGATACATGCATGAGGTACTTCGGTCCCGGGGTAAATTCATCGAAGATCGTGATACGTGGGACGCTGTGAATGACAGGGCAAATAATACGGTGACTTTGCTGCAGAATGAAAGGGAAAAAGTAAAGAAGTTAGAGGAGCAATTGGCTGCTGTGTCTGCCTTAGCCGCAGAGTGGTACGTAGCAGCGGGGGCGGATAGGGCTTACGCAATCGACGGTAAGTCATTTCAACATGTAGGGGGGTAACTGTGGCTGTTTCAAATGAAGCCGTACAGGATATCTTAATCAGCGACGGGGCGTATCTTGTAGTGGATGAGGTCCGCATCATTGATACTGGTGTGTATATCAGATTAGAAGGCGGATTGTTGCTTATTTTGGGGGCAGATACCTTGGTATTCCGACGGGACGGGGGGGGAACGATTCGCTGGTACGTGTATGTGCGGGCGGAAAAGGTTTCTGGCTGGGCTGTCTCAAGAGGATGCGGCTAATCTGGGCACAGATCAAGTCTGGGCGAATGCCTGGTTGCCAGCCCTGCAGAGTATCTGGGAGCTGATGGATGGGGACGAGGATGTGAAGGCCCAGAGAGTTGTGGATAAATGTCTGTGTGATGTAATCTGTGGCGGAGACGGGCGACCCTTTACTGTGGGGATGACTCGGTACTTCCGGTCGTCGCACGGTAGTCTTACAAAAGGAATAAAAAGTGGTGTGATTAAACAGTTATTTCAGGAGGGGGGCGAGCAGACCCCGGTCCAGGCTACTGTAGCTTACCAGTATGGAAGCCATTCGGCACAGCAGGGGCGGTTAACTGTTGACGTGAAACATTTTTATGCAACTGCGGACGCTGTTCCGCCTGAAAACGAGGGATAATATTATGCGGGATCTAAGGACAGTGGTAGTTTTAATTGTTGCAGTGGTGGTCATAGTCGCACCTGGATTTGCGAGAGCTTCTTTGCGCGAGACGGTTGAAAGCTGCAAGGCAGAGCTCCAGTCGTTAAAATCAGAAGCGGTGAAAAGGGGCATGGGTGAGTGGGATGTAGACGAGGAAGGGACAGCCCATTTTCGATTTATAGAGGGTAACGGGCGTGGCGAGCCTTATAGGCACACCCCTCAGGAAGATACTGTTCCGAAGAAAAGAAAATAGAAAGGACATACGCAATGCCGGAATTAGACCATCGCCGGCGGACATTGGCGCAACTGACGGAGGACGTCAATGCGTTGCTCCGCTCTTATTTATACAGCACCGTGTGGAGGACGTGGGATTATTTAGAGACCACGGTATCGGTTAGACTTCCTCAGGATGTAGATGCGGACCCCCGGGCTATTGTATTTCGTATTAACTCGCAAGGGTATTTACGGGAGGTGAGCTATCCTCCCAGCCAGTATGATGGGTTAAATATAAGTAGCTTTTTAGATGGGACAGCCGGGGTGGGCTGGCACCCTACTAATATGACTTTGACGTGTACGGGTACGTTTATGGTGGAGTTTTTTGATATTGGCGGGGTAAAAGTAGAGGTGTTGGTGCCACAATCTATTGTGAATCCTTCCATGGTCGCTAATCAATACGGTATACGTAGGCGGACTCGCTGGCATGGTGACATCAAACTATATACAGATTTGCGTATTGTAGATTGTTGGGAACAAATAGCGGAAAAACGGATGCAAGCCCGAGATTTTGTAGCCGCTGAAAAATCAGGGGGTCTCCGGGAAATTCAGTTAGAGGATGATTTGTAGAAAGGAAAATATGGCTAATTCACACATCTGGGCAATTGTATTAACAGCGGTATTCAAGATCGCTGTTGTTATTATATGCTGCTGGTTGTTGTGTACCTTTACGACGTATCTGTGCAAGAAAGCGATCAGGTGGAACGATATCTGGTACATCACGCAGATTCGGAAGTTACGCGAGCGGCCTTCACTGGATTTAAAAAAAATGGAGCGACGCAGCATTGCGGACCGAGGCGGCCAGCCTCTATTCTGATAATAGGTCTTTAGAAAGGGAAGAAGATGCTTAGTTGGATGCTTAGAAAATTAAACATGGTCGCAGCTAATCGGAAGCTCCGGGGGGCACTGCGGGAACAGGAGTCCCGGACGCGACGGGCGGAAGAAAAAGTGGGCCAACTGGAGGACGTCAACAAGGCGATAAGTAAGCGGAGCTGTGAGATCCAGGAAAAAGCATCGCTGGTGGCAAATAAGATAATTACGGTGGTCCGGTATGCGACGGAGCTAGAGGCGGCACTGGAACGGGTTTCTCCTGTGCTTCGTCGTATGGAGGACGCGGCTGCCACGGCACAGGGTAGCATCGCAACGGCGACACGGGGCATGATGGCCGAAGTGGCATTACAAGCGGATTCAGTGAATGATATTTATGACGAACATGGCAGGTTGGTTGCATTTTATGGGCGGCCACCATTTATTCCCAAAGAGCCTATGAGTGCAGAAGAAGCGGAGGCAGCAGCCATCGCGGTGCGGGACCACTATTTGGCAGAGGAAGACACCGGTAAGTGTTGCCGGGATCCGCAGGTGCAAACGATCCATACGTTTTTAGATCGATGTGCCACCTGCGGGAATGAGACACATTATCCGAACACACATAACTATCCGAAGACTCATTACAATAACGTTACAGGGAAGTGGGACGAAAGGAGCGACTGATGACTTTTACACCACCTAAATTAGATACCCCGGCCGAACGTTTTAAATGGCTGATCGATAAGGCATTTGACGGATCACAACGAAAGTTCGCGGCAGAGACCAAATGTTCTCCATCTGTTATCGCCAAAATCATACGGGGAGAACAGAAACTGGGAAACATTGTGCGGAGCAAGATTGCAAAAACCCCCTGGATCAATGTGGATTGGATAATAACCGGCAAAGGGGAGCCGCTGAATTATCTCCATAGGGACATCCACACCTTAGAAGCGTTAAAATTGGTCAGTTGTTCTGGCAGGGTATTGTTGGCGGGTATGATAAAAGAGCTACGGCGAGAGCAATCACTCCTCCCGGAGACACCCGTAATAGGCATTGAAAAAGAGCGGGGGCAAAAGTGAAACTGTATGAAGCAACATTGGAAAAGATTGCGGTGATGACCAGAGATGCGGTATACGGCTTGACGAGGGATTGGCCGCAGGCGGCGCAGAACTTTACAGGTAATATGCTGTTTGTAGCTGGAACGCCTTCACACGTATATGTTACCTGGGAATTGATTAGGGGTTACGGGTCACCAGGAGTTTATCGACAGCACCATCGGGACGCAGGGCTCTCAGGAGATTACAGATTATCCCCGTTACGGATGCAAGCTGTGTTAGCCAGAAGAGAGTTGGCGGTACCCCGGCTGGTGATAGCCTCTGGTGGGGAAGTATCTGCTACAATTACTGGGGAAGACGGGGGCGTAGTATATTTTAAAGCTGATCTGCTTACGATGTACAGGGACGATCGCAATTGGGCGGAGAGGAATGTATGCAATTTTTCTCCTCGTTTGGATGCAAAGACCACATTACAAGAAACGTTGTTCCCTACACCAGAGCCAGAACCTGTTGTGGCACCCGGGGCTCCGGAAGTGCGGGATATTCAATTATATTCGGCTACAACTGCAAACACTAAGCATAAACGACGAAGAAAGAAATGAGGGCAGGATGTTACTCGGAGAACGGAGGTTAGAACATCTCTCGTATTATTTTGCAGAAATGTTCCGTGAGCTATTTAGTAATTGGCTGAGGGAGAATAACGCGATGATGACGGGGGCGGCACATATACTGCGTGGCACCAGAGGGCCAATAATTTGTTTCTCTTTTTACCCTGTAATTTCTATCTCCGGGGAGCGGAGCGCATCACCGCCTGTCATAGAGAGTTGTATACGGCATATTCGGCCGCTAAGGCTGTATCACGACGTGGCGGCTTTTAAGTATGTTGTGGCAGACCTGATTGTGGATACGGAAGAGAATTTAATAACGGTACATGTGTTGGACGGAAGCGGTGGCGAGTGCTATTTATCTTTTGGGTTACGTTGTGTTGCGGAGCATCCCGTCCATGCGGGTGACCATCCGACCCAATACCAGTATCAAGATAGATTACGGGCAAATGACCTCTTCTCTGACGCGATTTCAGCGGCGGCAGCGCGAGCGGTCGCCGACGGAGGCCCGCCACCGCACCGGGAGATAGATTTAACAGAATCGCAACAGGAATAATGAGATATGGTAGCCACCGCGATTCGTTATAGAACCGCGCTGGTATAGGCGGGGGCTGAAGCTGCCCTAATAAATGTGGGAGATTAAAAGAGCCACAAGGTCGTAAACCTTGTGTAGTTCTGCTGGCAGATATGCCGTAAGGCACTACAGTTCGCTAGCCCCGCAGACCGTTCTACCATTTTTAAGGATGTAATATGATATTTAATGAACACCGTAGCACAGTAGTTACAAATGTTGTACAAGAGAGCGTGAAGACACAATTATTACGGAACTGGCCGGACCTCACAAAACTATTCCGGGTGGAGGTTGCGATAAAGTCCGTAGAGATAAGAGATGGCGTTATTAACGACTGTTTGTGTTTTGTATTGACGCGGCGTTTTTGGGCTACAGCAATTCCCGATATGGCGGAAGCGTGGCGACAAAAGGAGCCGGGCAATTTTGCGGAGCGGCAACGTGTTTTTATATCGCATTTTTTGACTTATTGGCAAATACGCGGTATTTTCTGCATACACCCTGAAATACACTTAGCCACAATGCGGCTCCAAACAATACTAATGGACGCAGAAGGACATCGTATTTGTATGGAAGTAGACCTGTCTCCCCCACATAAGAGACAATGCACGGGGACGTACGCAGGATCGCTTGCCGCCACTCGCACGACTTATATGCGAGGGCTCCAGGCGTATCATGCAAGGGAACTGGAGGTGGAGACCCCTGCGGAATTGTTGCAAGCACTACAACAGCTGGAGGCGAAAAAGGTAGGTGCCCACATGCAACCGCAACAACGGGATATTCAGTTAGAATAGAGAGGGCAGAACATAGAACATGGAACATAGGATATTACGGAAAGATAACATTCAGGAGCTGCCACACAAGCAGTGGGTGGTGAACCTGATTGCGGGTGATTTTGTATGGTTAGTGAAAGAGCAGGAGTTCGCCCAGATTATGGAAGGGTGGCTTAGAGCGGGAATTACGTGACCGGCTGGGAGCAGTTGAGCGGTATTACCAGCTCCAGCGGGTTGACCATCAGAATGGTATAGACACTCTTGACAAGGTGATACGTACAGTGCAGAAATTATTGCCACTCACAGATGCAGCCATGGCATAGCTACAACCCGCGGAGCAACGGATGATCCGCGATATTATGTTATTTGATGATTTTGAGGAATAAGTATGGTACAGAACCCGTTACACGAAGAGCTGGGAAATAATACAATCCAGTTGTATAGTAAGGAAGATCCCGGAAAACCTACGAGTATGGTTGTATTATCCGATGAAGGTTATGCGAAATACAAGAAAGGGGAGCCTTGGAATAGTGAATGGGTTACTTGTGTTATGGATTGCAGCGGAATTGCTAAAGCGGATTTCAGTTAAAGTAGGCAAACCTGCTGTTGTGTCGTTATTAGCTTTTCGCAATAATACGAAAACTGTACTCACTGTCTCAGCTTAGGAAGGACGTAACCGATGGCGTATACGCAGAGTATCCGAAAGTTTAACGCGTGTGTTCTCAGAGTAACTATAATTACAATTTTTTTAGACACCTGTGCAATACTTGGGGCAGTATTATTTATCGGGTTGCCTGTCAAAGCACCGGCGATGTATGGATTGATTGCGGCGTACTTTCTTGCTGTAGTGTTTGTGTATACTCCGTGTCGCATCGTAGCGTGGTACTGGTTTAATGACGCCGCTTGTAAAGTGCGGGCGGCTCACAGCACATGTGCCGCACATACATCCGCGGAGCACATAAAAGTCGGGAATATTAACAACGCAGAAACGGCACATTAGCAATACATAGTAGCACAGTTTGATTTATTTTAAGCCACAGGGATTATTCCCCAGTGGCTTTTATTTTTGCCTGGTAGGTAGGAAGCGGTTGATATTTATCATCGATATATTCAATATGAGAGGCAGAAGGAAAATGGATTATTCAGAGAGTGACGTAGAAAACGTATCCCGTGTCACCACTGTGACGGTGACAGGGGCAGATGATAATACAGCGATCATAGGACCCGTTAACTCGATAGCGGCTGTGCATCGAGACCATTCTAATATTGAGTGGGGGATACTGTTTGGGTCTTCCGATAAACCGCGGCCGCGGTACCCTTCTACGAAATGGGTGAAAGAGCTAGTCGAAGAAGCCGCAAAGGACAGCAAGGTACAGCTCTCTGCGCATTTATGCGGGAAACGGGTGGACGAGGCAATTACAACAGGCATAGTCCCGATATTTCAAGGCGACTTGCAAGACGCAAGTCGTTACTTCCACCGGGTACAGCTGAATCTGGGCAAACGACTGCAGTCGGTGTTGGAGGACGCAAGTAGTAAGGTATGGAATCTGCGTATGCCGAACTTCGGCTATTTTGAACTTATCTTGGGTGGTTGCGTTAAACGCATAACCCCCGATATACTGGAGCGGTTGAGAAAAAGAAAAGCGCATATACTATATGATAATTCAGGAGGTCGCGGGATTGCAGGTACTGAGTGGCCTGTCCCCTCTGTGATATTAAACTCAGGACAAAGTGTGCCCGCTGTTACCTGGGGATACGCAGGAGGGCTAGGCCCAGAAACACTACCCATCGAGCTGCCCAAGATGGATGCAGCGATTCGGGATAGCCTGCCAGCAGACGGTATATACTTGGAAGGGTTCTGGGTGGCTATGGAATCGAGTTTGCGAGACATTGACAATAACTTTGATTTATCGCGTTGCCGTAGGGCGGTGAAAGCAGTAAACGCATTCAATAGTAAATAGGGGGTATTTGTGAACCAGTCATTTCAGGTTAAAAAACCGTCTAAGGGTTTAACGCCTGAAGACCGGCAAAAACAGATAGCACACCTACGCGAGGCATCTCGATGGGCGGTGGGTGGCGTGTTACTGGCTTTGATAAAGCAAGTGTGGCTAGGGCTACTGCTCTTACTGGGCGTTGGCGTTGTAACTGGCAGTTATACCGGGCAGTCATTATTTGCATTACTATTGTTTCATGGGTTTCCTGCCGCATCCGTTACTATGGCGTGTGGCGTGGGGTGGGCTACGCTAGTCGCGCTTTGTTTTGAAAGTACTATTCAGGAGCACAATAAACATGCAGAAGAAGCAGAACAGAAAGGGAAATAGATGCACGTAGCCTGGCAAGCCGACGCAGAGGAGCCGGATATATGGCGGGCAGTACATAGTGGGGAGGAATTATTGGCGTCGCTACAGCCCTTCCTAATTTACGAGACGTACGAAGACACGGACATGGCGGATTTCTACGAAGATATTAAAGGCCAGACGGGTAAGCACATACTGCGAAACGCTAACCCCGCCCGTTTAAATGAAGTACGGCTATACGACCAGCCTGTGCATATCGCGGAGGACAGAGCACAGTTAGCGGAGGTGGTTACTACAACGGGGGAAGGCTGGCTTGTTGGGTACAAATCGGGCGTCTGCCAGGACATAAAAGTACGAGTGGCGAAAAAGCGGGGCCACGGTAAAAAATGGCAAAAGGCTATATATTTACGCGGGTTTGATGCGTGTGTTGCCGTGGGGAAATGTTTAGATGAGGTTCGCAATGCTGGCGCAGACGCCCCGCTTGTATTTAAGTACCTGCCTGGACTAGTAGAAGAAGCGCTAGCCTGCGAAGCAGCGAAAGCGGAGAAGCGGCGAGCTGCCTATGTATCCGCACCAGAAAAATTGACAGTGGCAGGGGTGAATAGTGTGATGTGGTGTTTGTGGGCGGCCCTATACGAGGACGGCACTGGGAAGTGGGCAGGCAAAGTAACATCAGCGACATTTTGGGTCGCGTTATGGGCTCACGATGCTTACTTCGGAAAACGGGCGACAAATAAAATAATTCGGCCGTTAGCTAAGCAGTGGGCAGCAGACCCAGAGAAAGCAGATATTGCTTTCCATTACTTTAGTCGGAAGATGATTTGCGACATCAGAGATAGATTACAGCCTCTCATTAAGGAAAAGCTGATATACGAGAGGGATTACAAAAAGTATATAGCCTCGCTAAATAAGTGAGGCTTACACTGAGAGATAGTTTTTGAACATTAACAACAACAACAACAACAACAACAGCAGGAGAAGAATTGTGGCTAAAAAAGCAGTTAAGAAAGCAGTTAAGAAACAACAGAAACAAGTAATGGCAGTTTCCCCAGCGCAATCTGTAGTGGAGATGACAACAATTGTAAAAGACTCGTTCGGCGTAGACGGGCAGTTGAATATGGAGGACGTGTTGGCGGTTGTGTCCTCTGATGCTGAAAAGTACTACACGAGCGAAATCAACTTCCAACGAAAAGCAGCAGACGCGTTTGAGAAGCAGGCCATAGAAACTGCGGAAGCGATGGCTGCACAGTTGCAGGCAGATGCGGAAAAGGCAGCGGAACCACATCTGGATGCAATGAGTGAAACGCTTGCATTTCTTTCTCTGCGGCCCTCCGTGCATGGGGGGTGCACCAGTGTAAAGAACACTGCGCGGTTGCAGGTGGGCATTAGTACGTATTCAACACAAAAGAATACCCTCGGTACGTTAAATAAATTGCGGACGACGGTGACGTCTGTGTCTTTTCACCTGCTTACACCTCTTTCTGCGGCGTATATCAAACTCGCCAAAGAGCAGAAGCAGCAGGAAGAACAGCAGCAAGTGGCATTGGCTGCTGCAATGACGGCCCGCAAACAATTAAACAGTATGCCTGTGTTGCTACGTAGTGCCAAGGCGAAGATTGCCAAGGCGCGCTTGAGCGGGAGCGCACAGGGCAAAGCAATGCTGGCGACGCTTATGCAGAACCTGCATGACGAAATTAAAAATCTGGAAGTTATGTAATATCCTGTTGTTGGTTGCCCTTGTAAAGGCTTCTTTGCCAGGGTAGCTTTATTGTAGGAGGGACAGTGATGCTTGTAGAACATATTATTAGTCTGTGCGTATTGCTTCTTTTTGGGGCATTAGCGGCAGACGAATGGTTTGTGTATTTTCGAAGGAAGAAGAAACATGACGCAGAAAGATCCGGAAGACAGGGTATGCATCATTATGCGGGGCCCGTCGGGGGCCGGGAAGAGTACGTTTATTAAACACCACCTGGCTAGAAACGCGGCGGTGTGCAGTGCTGATGATTTCTTTATGGGTACAGACCTGGACGGGAAAGTGGAATATCAGTTTGATCCCACAAAGCTGGCGGAGGCCCATTCAGTGTGTATGGGAGAATTTTTAGTTGCACTCTACGGCAATGCCCCGCTGGTGGTTGTGGATAATACATCAATCGCCCCTTGGGAATATGAGAATTATGTCACCGCTGCTGTCATGCAGAAATACACGGTTCAGGTTGTCACTATCCTGCCAGAGACCCGTGACGACGTGTTGGCTATGGTGGAAGCGGCAGACACGACTAAGGGGGTGCCTGCAGGCATTGTGTTGAGTATGTGGGCCAACTGGGTGCCACATTGGGAACCAGCCCATGAGGTGGTGTTTGGAGGGCACCGGGAAGTTCAGGAATACCTCGACAAAGAACGGGTGTGGGGCGTGTCCAGCCAATCCTTATTAGCCCGCGTATGTGAGTAACCGCGGTAGATAGGAACCGATTACATAACTGATTTATTTGCCGCCGCGGTTATAGGGGTGGTGGGAATAACAGGAATAGCGGCGATCGCTGCCCTTGTATATTTGTTGTCGTGGGCGGGCAAAGCGGACGCCAAGAAGCAAACCGTGATGACGAGGCGTGGGCGGTTGCTGAAGCGCTCCACCGGTTACGTGCGGCACTGCGACAGAGCAAGGCCCGAGTGACGGACCTAGAGACACGGGACGCGCAACACAGTTACGCAAGGACAATACTGGCGGCGGAGCACAATTGGATGGCTCAGTTATTGATGCGTGACGGGGCATTATCGCAGATGGATGGGCGGTTATATCTTTTACGGGCACCGCAGAATGGTATGCAGGGAATAAATAGCACGGACGCTATCCACCAGCTCCCTGTTCCGGATAATATACGGGGCGTAAGGACAGAGGCAGTGATGGGGCGACCCGCCCGGGAGATTCAACTTTAACTAATTTTTAACCAGTAAGGAGAAAAGACAGTATGGCGAGAATAGCGTTACAGGACCAACATGACCGCACAACACATGTGACTACCGCAGCATTGTTGGAGAAGCTGCGTACGAACCTGTCGCAGCATCAGGCAGACTATGAAGAAGCGGTGGGCAGTTATAAACAAAAACGAAAGCACCTGCTGCAAGAGGCGTTTGATGCAGCGACGCATAAACTTGCGAAAAGTAGAAAGGAACAACTGGATCGATTGGACTTGCTTACGCAGGAAGAATTATTGGAAGAGCCGGATACGATTATGTTGTGCCGCGCTATCACGCTGGACCTGCAGGTGCCCCGTAATTACGCAGAGGCTTATGAGACTGCGATTCAAATGCTGGAGTGGGAGACGCGTGAAACGGTGGAGCTAAGCATGGCGGAGTTCAACTGTTTTGTGCAGGATAAATGGGAGTGGAAAAACGAGTTCACTCGGGTAATGAATTTTTACAAGATGAAGTAAACCGGCTGCATAGATTGACGTCAGCAGTCTGCAAACATAATTTTATGATGTGACGAAGGAGTGACAGGGAGATTTGTCGTATGGCAATGTGCCGGTGTTGGTAGACTGACCCAGGCCGCAGTTATGAAAACTGCAGGGTAATTTTGTCGGAAAGCATGAGGACTTTCTAAGGCAGATAGCTTTAATAGGGCATGCTAAACGGCAGCTCACTAAGCCGGTTCGCTGCGTAAACGCTTATACGGTGTATTTCCCATATATGGTAGACCCGATCATAAGAGAGTGTTTCGAAAGATGGCCTTGTTGATGGGCCGCCATAAGCATACTTAAACGATAGTTGCCGCGGCATCTTCTGTTGGGCGGTCTAGCAGAATATAGTTTCAATATGTAGTAAGGCAATAAAGATGAATAACCCTCAAGAAAACAGTCCGATGGACGATCCAGGTACACGGTGTGGAGCAATCCAGTTACGCCAATTTTGATAAAGCACTTGCGCAGGCGAAAGCCGAAAAGAAAGCGAAGAAAAAGTAACATTGTAGTTACTTGAGAAATGCAGTGGCAGCCCTGGGTTTCTGGGGCTGCCTTTTATTATTTAAGCAGGAGAAGAATATGCGGCCTGTATGTTATACACATGTGTGCGACAGTTGCGGGTCGCAGCAGCACGACAGTGCGGCGACATCCATTACGGCGATGCGGAGTCGTTTAACGGACGTAATAGCGATGCCGGAATCGTGTGTTTGTGGGCATCCGCAGATAAACACATGGCAGGTAGAGGATTATCTTACAGTGCAGCTGCACACAAGTTTGTCCCCTGTGGCGGGGGGCCGTTGGGCGGTGAATTATTTTTGCCCATACTGTCTCACCGCGTCACCGTGGACGGAGCGGCAGGATGACGCCGTGTTTTGCACGTATTGCGACACTGCGTTGTTTTTATGGGGAAAAGAGGCGATAGCGATTTATCTGTTACGGGCAACGCTTGCCGCCCACGGGGCACTGCAAAACCTGGATGCGCAGGCACAAACGAAACTGGACTCAATAACTGTATCGGGCTGCGGTACATGCAGGGATATGTATATTGCAGTACCTTCCGAAGTAAGCCGTATAGCGGAGCTGGTTTGTAGGTGCCCGCGGACGTTAGAAGATCTGGCCATAATGCAAACAATAGACGAAATGGTGGGGAGCCTGGGTTTCTGGTATTGTGAATATTGTAGTATCAGGAGTAGTAGCGGAGGGCAGTGCGATGCATGTGCGCGTAATAAGCGGTATGTGCCGTTGACTATAAATGACGCCGAGTATCCCCCATCGCCGCGGCAGCTGCGGTTGCCAGATTTACACAAGTACTGTGCTTGTGAAGATGAGGAGCAGCTTTTGGCGACGACCTTGATAGATACTCGCTACATTGCTTTATGCGAGGAGACCGACGTGTGCAGCGGCTGTGCCGGGGCAGAGTGGATCCCCAGCGTATTGGCACATATATTTGCGGAGCCAAGCGTACCAATGACAGCCACTGCTAGCGATATCTTTTACAATTATTGTTATCATTGCGACCAGGTTAGCGACTGGACGGCTATCCGGTGCCAAAACTGCGATCGAGAGATATCGGAGTGGACAAGGGATGCGATTTATTTATTGTTTCGCTGGATTTACAGGTGCCCGACGGGAGATGACTGGTTGTACCAGCATCGCTGTGATTGCGGCGTAACTTATGTGACTACAGATGACACAGCAGCCTCGTGTGCTTTTTGTGATTATGCTTTAGCGGGCACTCATGCCGTACAGTCATTGGGCTGGGGGGAGCGTATCAGTAGAATGTATTGTCAACAGTGCGGCACTATATTTTCTTCAAACGTCGTAAATGCAGCAGAACTGACCTGCAGTTACTGTGAACCGTTCCGGCACGGAGTTATAACACGACGAAATTTAAATGAGCTTCGGTTGTTTGGGAGCAACACATGGGTATCTGGGGAAAAAGCGGTAACCGCACTTAAAACACGTGGTGTTACCCGCGCTCGCTATTGCACTACCTGTCACATAGTATTTACAGATTTTCACGTTATGTGTGCGCACGTAAATACTGCCGCAGTGCAGATGTGGGATATAGACGGGATAATCGCCTGGCAGACTGAAGCGGCGAGGCTGGCAAAGTTGGAAACAGACGGGGATTTGGATTACTATTTGTACTGTCCTTGTCGGGATACTTACTTTGATGCGTCGCACAATGATACTGAGGATTGTCCAAATTGTCGTAACGTTATAGCTGCGTGGTCGGTCGCCGCAATCCAATATTGGCGGACGGCTTGGAGGGCAACTACGCAGGTGACGTCACACGAAGACCTAGATTTAATTAGGCGATATTGTATTACCTGCGACGAGGAGCATGTTATGACACGGGAGCAAGATACAACCACGTGCCCTCGCCGTGGTTGTGGTAACGTGAACGTCTATTTGGTCCAACGGGCGCAGGTGGCTGGTTTTCACAGATGGCTTTATAATGACTGCCTCCGGGATGCGTGCAGCCGTTGTGGCGTAGCACTTACACCGGGGACGGCACTTGATTATCGCCATACTTGCGGAGCATGCGGTGAAACTGTGCAGCCAATGTCATTACGGGCGTTGAAGGCGTCAATGCTGCAAGCAACAAATGAGCCTTATTATGCGGCGACGGTTTCAGATACACCGACACACGTAGGCGTAGACAGGGGACGGGCAATCGGCCCGCGTATCAGTAATGAAGAGGAACGTGCACGGGCGGCGGCCCAGGTACACGAGCGAGCACAGGTATTACTGGCCGCGATGGACGCGGCGTACATGGCGGGGGATGTGCTCCCCTTATTGGATCCGTTTTCTTTAATACAGGTGCCCGCAGATGTGGATGCGGACGCTGTGCTGCATCACATTACCACGATGATAGGCGCCGACAGTATTTACGCACGGGCAGGGCTTATGCTTCATGTAGCTTTAGACATGACCGACGGGGCGTCGTGGGATCCATTTACAGGATACATAACAGCCAAGATGGTCGAGCCGTCCTGCGAAGGCACCGAGAATCCGTCGCCCGGCAATACGTTATTGGTGGAGTATTCTCCCATAGCAATCACCAATCACCCAGATCAGGAGCAGGACCAGACCCAGGTCCGGGTGCCGCCGGGGGCGTCGTTAGTACCAGGAGAACTACATGTAGACTTGCAGGTATTAGCAAGAACAGTTGAGGATATGGAATTACCCACCCCAACTGTAGAGGTGGTTTTTTCTACCCACTCCAGTCTCTTTATAACATTTACCTACGAAGGGAATTTAAACCTGGTGCTTGCAATACATACGGCACCTGTAGCCAGGCCGGAGGGCCCTGTTGGCGCACTGGATGTATTTGGTGGTTTAGCAGGAGGAATAGATTTTTGTGCGAACGCGGCGACATGGACAGCAGCGACACAACGCCCACGTATTGCCGCAGGGGCGACACGAGAGGGCAGAGAAATAGAGTTGTAGAAAGGGGATAAAATGACACGCATGTTATATTGTGCTGAATGTGGGCACGAAGAAGCAAGGGGCGATGGCGGCATAACCCCAATACCAGATCGACGGGGTATTATAGTCTGCCCTGTTTGCGAGGCCCCTGCTGCGGCGGTTTGGCCAGACGTGGAGGCGCTGGAGCAGAGAGGGGTGCCGCTTGCGGCATTGGAGGATATAGTGGGCCAGGAATGTTTTAAATTTTGCCACCGCTGTGATGAATATAAGGCAGGAGCAGAAAGTACCTGTGATGAATGTGGTGAAGATATTGTTTTCTGGACCCCTTTGGCTATCTGTCAGTTTAAGTGGGTGTTGCAGGGCGATATAGATCGGCTGCACACACTACAAATGGGGGTATGTGAAGGGGACGACAGGCACATAACAATATACCGGAGGAATGAGCGGCGCTTTTCCGATATATGCGAGCGGTGTAACAGTTATATGGCGGAAGACGGTGGCACCTGTTACGCAGAGGATGCGACACGCAGTCTGGTCTTGGAGTTTTTACTGGATACGTCAGTGATAATGTGTTCTGTGTGCCTGGCGTGCATAAAACCGCCATCGTCACCAGGAGAGCCGTTACTGCAACATATTCCGTGTAATTGCTACGTAACTGTTGTTGGCTGCGAAGCGATTCTTAGCAACCTACGAGACGTAATTACGGGGCACCTGCAGGCAAGGTACGCATATACGCACCACAGTAATTGTGTTGCGGTACTTTCTGCAATAAAACAGGAGTATACAAGCAGACTGTCGCCGCAGGCGATTACCGGAAATACAGTGAATGCAGCGGAAGAAATTGATACGAACTGTTCTCGGAATATACGGCCGGCAGAGTACGGGGAACTGCTTCATATTCATAGTCCTGCGCCGCGGTCGCCAGAGGTGCCGATTTTATATGACTTACCATGTTTTGTTTCTGACTGTTTTTTGGAAGGGTGCGAGTGTTCTGGTGTTTTGTGGCCGCGGCATGATTACATTAAGTTAGCGACCGCTGTCACCAGTGATGATGAGGACGCAGCAGTAAGAGCAGGGCGGCCCATCCATCTGCCGCAATTGTTGAGTTATTGCACTAATTGCGGCGGGAGCGTAGCAACGAACGATAGTTTTACAGAACCAGAGTGCGTAGCATGTGGTGAAAGGACATATTGGTGGACGCAGGCGGCGTTGCAAAGTTATTTGATGGCGTGGTATGTCGCCCCCCCGCCAGGGCAGGGGGGCGACATACTTAAATTAACGTGCTCGTCGCATAGCGCAGTCATATTTGATGCTAGTGAGCTGTATGGGAGTACCTGTCCGGTTTGCCTTGATATGCTTGGGGTACCAGGATCGTCTCCTATAGCAGAGGTGCTTGGGGATGTGCGGCGGCATTACTGTGCTAATTGCATGGAGTTTCCTATTACATATATTAACGGGCGGCAGCGATGTTGCGGTACCTGTGGGGAGTTTATTACGCAAACGGTAACGTATCGTGAATTGAATTATCCGGTAACAGGGGGCGGACTGCCTCCTGTGGGTGTGGTTACGCGACGACTTTTAGATGCAACTCCAGAGGCGGCAAATATAAGCGATGTACTCCATGACGTTGCCGGTACTAGGTGGCCTGTTCTGCACGGGGCGCCTTCTGAATCCCCTAATCCGTTTTTTGCAATGAGCGACGCGGCAGCCGCGGCTGATTTGGCCGAGAGAGCGCAGGCCACAATTGCACGTGCTGCAGAAGGTCAACCTGCGATAGGGCCATACGGGTTCGCTAGGCCTGTGGCTGAGGGGCCTTGTTGCCACGTCGGCATAAATTATGTAAGCCAGGATGGATATCATAAACCGACGACTCGCGATATGGCGTTGTTAGCACACCGTTCTTTATTGGATATAGGATATGTAAATTACGTTGAAGGGGATTATCGTGGGGTAGTCAGTGTATGGGAAGCGGAACTAGTTCTAACGGCGGGGCGGATCGCACCGCCAGGAGCTGAGGATACCTATTCCGTACTGCGACCGCTGAGTTTAATGGCGTGGGGGTTGTGTAATTCTATCGGGATAACACAGTTTCATTTGCACACACATAGGAATACAGGCCGCATCGAGAAAGTGTCTTACTGTTTGCAGGCGGCTAATAGTGCTGGCGCAATAAAGGTAGTGCTTATTTTCGATGATGGGGCAATGTGCCGTAATAGTGGGTTTACGGATAGGGATCTATTGGGTGTAATACTAGGGGATACCGTGGATCCAGAAGGGACCGCGGACACGGGCTGGACTACTGTAGTAGCGCCACCTGCCACCCGTGAGCGGGATATTCAATTGTAATCTTGTTGTGGGATAAATGGTTGCTGTTTACCGGTAGCCGTAATTCAGTATACTGCAATTCGTGGTAACATATTTATAAGGGATTCTATGTCACAATTTTTATTGAATATACCAACGCTAGAAGGAATTGCTCTTCTGCCTGTGCTGCGGCCAGCTGCGATAGCCACTTGCAATGAGATTGCAGAGTATCGCGGGGCCTTGCAGCAAAAGTACCCCGAACAGGCGAAAAAGTTACGCCTCAGACAGGCTAGTATGGGGGCGAGCAGCGGCAAAGCCATTGCTCGCACCATACAGCACCTACAGCCCACGAATATCTTTGAAATAGGGACATGCGCGGGTATCGGGGCTGCCTATATGTGTACAGCGGCAGAATTAGCGGGAAATCCAGTTAATTTTGTTGGCATGGAAGGCGTGCCACAAAAAACAGAGATTGCCCTGGCGACGCTAGACTATTTTTGTGAGAATACAAATATCCATATAGAGCAGGGGCATTTTGACGATACGTTTGAAATTGCTGTCCAAAAAGCCCTGCCATTACAGTTTGTGTATTTAGACGGGCGGCACAAGAAGCCTTACACCCAGTATATGTTCAATCATTGTGTAAAGAACATGCCGCAGGGCGGGTTAATTATTTGTGATGATTTGTACCAGCCCTTACAAGGGGATGTGGCTACGCGGTTGCGACGGCACCCACGGGTAGTCCGTACGTTAGGTGTGGCGAATAAACTGGCGTTTGTAGTCAAGGAGGATGATGATGCGGCAGCTCGTGCTGATATTAGTGGTGCTCCTGCTGGCTGATGCAGCAGTGGCGGCAGAGAAGTCTTACCAGTTATTGCGATTCACGGCGACTTGGTGCGGACCTTGCCACAAACAAAAACAAGTATTCAAGCAGGCTAAGATTCCGTCGATTCTTAAAAAGTACCATATCAAGGATGTTCTTGTAGATGTAGACGCCAATCCATGGGCGGCCACCGATTGGAAGGTTTCTTCGATCCCCACAGTGATTCTGATTTACGTGGATAAACGTGGCCGCGGCGTTCCGGTACGCCGTTATGCTGGCACAATGACCGCAGCGAAATTTCAGACTTTTGTAGTACCCCCCTAATTCTCAGTGGGCCCGGGCTTTAAAATGCCTGGGCCCGTTGTTAATATTTTTTAGCTATCAGAGATTTGGTAGTAAATTTACGGCAAGGAGCCCACACGTGCGTGATACATCTAAAGCAGCCCATATCTTGTTCGCAGAGAAACTTGCTGCCTGGCCAGGTAAAGATGTAAAGAAAGCCCCGCGGTACGCAAAGAAGGGCAAGAAGGGCAAGAAATTAATGCCCCAGCCGTATGACGAACAGTTGAAGCCGTTGAAGCCGCTTCAGAAAGACGCGGGTATTCCTGCAGAGTTGGCCACAGGGCTCGGGGCAACGGCAAGTGCGATACCTACCGCAATGGGTATGTATCAGGGGGCAAAAGCACAAATCCTTGCTGCGATATTAGGCGGGGGCGGAGGTGCTTACGCAGGTAATAGGCCGGCTAAGTATTTATTACCCGGTGCCCCAGATAAAGCAAAACAACAACAGGCACAAGAACAATCTGAAGAAGACATGACTACAGAAACGATGGCCGCTCCATAGAAAGGGCAGGTATGGCAAAGGGTAAAATGAAAACGGTGAGGGAAAAAGAGGCGTCACTTATCCCTTATTATGACGGGAAGCTGGAATACTATAGCCCTGCTGCTGAAACAGAGCTGACCCGGATAATGAATAAAGTGGTCGCTCCTGTCGAAGGCAGCATGTTAGACGTCGGCTGTGGCGACGGCCGGGCATCCCTGTACTCGAAGAAACACGGTATGGATTATGTGGGGGCAGATTACTCCCAAGCTCGTGTGAGTAAAGCACGGAGCGTGTACGGGCAAACGGTGGACGGGCGGCGGCCGGTCATTTTTATGTGCACGAATATTTACGATTTATTGCCCGCTATTGCAGCAGAGTCATATGAGTTGATTTGGTGCTGTGAGCTACTGGAGCATTTGGAACAGCCTACTGTAATTTGGGAAGCGATGCAGCGACTCTGCCGCGGGATGGTGGTATGCACCTGTCCTGTGAATATGCCATATGCGTCGCACTTGCAGGTCTTTAAAAACGACGAGCAGCTGCACGCTACGTTCCCTGGAATCACCAATCTCCACCATATGCGTTTCCCCACAGGCCACGGGAAGAAGAGGGAGCACTTCATCTTCACATACGAGTATAATAAGTAGATAGGCAGTACAATGTCGGAGGTCACAGAGTTACCGCAAGATGCCCGCAACTGGATTGCGGAACACATCACGGACGATATGCGGGTAATGGATATAAGCGAGTCGCGTATTCCGGTACCGCCCCCTGTAGATTTTATTTTGCTCAATGGGCGACTAGCGTACCCAGCGCCGCAATACGACTGGCTTGCTTTTGCAAGGCATTTAAAGCGGGGTGGGTACTTAATGCTGCCTAATCTACGGGTCGAAAGTGTGCGGCATCTGTATGCATTTTTGAAAGAAGAACCAGACTGGCGGATCGCGTGGGGCACCAAAGATACCGCCGTATTTAAACTGGTGGGCGTATTTCGCGCGGAGCCTTCCCCCAGCTCCCAACCGTATATCGCCCGGAACACTCCACCAGGGTGTTTGCCGTAGGAGTTTTCTGTGTTTACAAAAGATCAGATTACCGCCGCTGTCTTGCAAGGCACGGGCGTCACGATAAAGAATAAACAGGTATTGGTGCTGTCTGCATGTGAAGACGACTGCGTACAGTGGCTACAGCAGCAGTGCAAAACAGTCAAGATCATTGACGAGACATGGCGGGCGGACACGGCAGAGCACCATTTACATGGGAAGAAACACCCAGTTGCGTATATGCCCGTTAAAGGGTATTTATCTGCAGTGGCGTGCCAGTCTTTCGATGTGGTGGTATTCTCTGGGCGTATCTACGCTACGAGGCTGTTAAACATAGTGCAGGAGTCGCAACGGGTATTACGGTATGGCGGAAGCGCTCTTTCAGTTAATTCTTCCCACAGCGTGCAATTTCGCAAACAACCTGGGTTCTTAATCAGCTCGTACCCCCGTTGTGGCACACATATGCTGGTGACGGCGTTAGATCAACATACAAAGCTGCATGCGTACGGGGAAGTATTTAACCCAGCCAGTGATAATGGGAATCATGGCCTGAGCAGCGTAAACCAGGTGTTAGAGACGTTCTGGCCCCACGATAAGAGTGGGTTCGCTGCGCATGCCTATATCGGCCGCGTCAGTGCCGCAACCAGCTACGTGGCCCCTTTGTCGCTGTATACAGGGCTGTGGAAACAGCTCCCGAAACAGCTAAAGGTGATTAGTTTACGTCGGCGGGATTTATTCGCCCGGTTTGTATCGCATGTCCGGGCAAAGCAGTCTAAAGTATGGAATAAGTTCAATACAGACAAAGGAGTGGACCAGCCCCCGGTGCTCATCAATGCGAAGGAATTGGTCGCTAACGCCACGTTTACAAAAAGTTGTTGGGCAGAAGTAGGTAAACAGTACCCGGATTGCTTGGTGGTATATTATGAAGATCTGTGTGAGCATTGGGAAAGAGAGCTAGGCAGAATACAGGAATACTTAGGCGTGGCCATGGAATCACTGTCGCCCACCTCTGTAAAACTGGGAACAGATTTGAAGAAAACGGTAATAAATCATGATGCAGTTCTCCGGACGGTTAAAAAGACTGCTGGGCTGGCAAGTATAAAGGCAGGATAATGAAAAAATTTCCAAGTGTTACCGGAATATTGATTACTGGCAAAACAATTGAACGGTACCCATTAGCAAAGACGGCGGTGAAGGCCTGGATGCGACAGGATTATGTAGGCGACCGCAAACTGCTTGTCATCAACGATAACCTGGGAGCCCCGCTGTACCCGAAAGGGACGCCTTTCGGCGTAGAGGAGATCCGTGTACCCACGCAGCAGCCGTTGGGGGCGTTGCGGAATATTGGTATAGACGCAGCAGAGACGGAGTATGTTGTGCAATGGGACGACGATGATTTTGCGCATCCCACCCGACTAACATGGCAGGTAGCGAACACAGTGCCCGGGCGAGCGTCTATCTTTCAATGGGAGATCCATTGCAACCTACTTACCGGAAATGCGTTTGCTAACAATGGGCGTAGTTCTCGTTGTGGAGGATTCGCGGGTACAATGTTGTGGCCCGCGGATACGCGTACCCGGTTTCCGCATATGCCTCGTCATGAAGACACTGAGTTTATTTTACAGATACGCACAGAATGCGGATTGCGCGTTTTAAAAAACGACCCTAAATTATATTTTCGGTGCTACCATGGATTCAACACCTGGTCACAGAAACACGTGATGCAGCGGAAACCCGGCTCCCGGAACCTCACCCCGGTGGAGCAAGGCTACGTAACTAAGCTATTAGGGACTCATTATGTGAAGGTACAGCAGGACTTGCTGTTACGAAGTAAACAAGATAGCTAATATTGTCTTGGCAAATTTGTCTATGTAGCTTACTATATGTGGTGTAACCAGACAGCCTGGGACGGCTGGTGCTGGTATATTTTGTAGAACGGAGATGGAATTCAAATGGTATCAGGGACGATTGCAAAGATTACAGCTAAAGGGTTTGGCTTTATTAAACCCACGATTGGCGACGCTGACGTGTTTTTCCACGTAACCGGCATGGTCGATCGAAGTCTGTATGACTCATTAGAAGCAGGCACCGCCGTAACATATGATACAGTGGAAGGCGATGATGGGCGAACCCGCGCTGTTGAAGTACGCGTGGTTGACTGAATTTTATAATATCGCAGCATTTTAAGCCAGGAGGGCGTTATGTCTCGTAGCCAGTCTACTTCTGCGTCGGGGCTGCACGCCCTGTACGTTAAGATCTTAGAGAAGAAAGCCGCCGTTCCTGCGGTGCCTAAGCCACCTGTTCCGCCAGTTAGTCCCGCAGTTACAGCTAAGATTCCTGCAAAACCGGCTATGCCCAGCCAGCTTTCGGGGGTTCTCCCACCTAACCTTCGACAAGGTACCGGAATGCGCGGCATGTTTAATACGCTTGCAAACACAGGGGCCGGTGCTATTGCCGCGGGTATTGGCACCACAGGGGCCGTAGCAACGAGGGCAGCGAAAGGCCCGGCCCGTGTATTGGACTGGACAGGGCTAACGAACAATGCAGCGTCCGCAACGACTGCCGCAAATAGAAGTTTTGGCAGGAATGCCGTAGCGGGGGCTAAAGATGTGGGGGAGTTATTCACAGGAGGGGCACAAAATAATTTAGCAAAACAATTGGGCAGTGACGCTAACTTGATGCGGCGACAGGGTAGCCCTGGTATGGCTGATTTGACACAAGGAGCGCACAGCACTGCGAAGAATGTAATAAAGGCTATGCCGTTCACACCCGTGGCGGGGCCTACAATAAGAGCGGCAGCAGGCCACATTCCGAAAACTACATCTGGTAAAGTTATAGGCGGCCTTACTACTAACTGGATGGGGGAGGGAGTGCAACCATATGCTAACGCGATCG
>Ga0222664_1000225_pt1 | contig 41290 bp, 33 predicted proteins | sample AntAcemetagen604_FD_181147 | JGI IMG/M metagenome (GOLD analysis project Ga0222664, IMG submission 181147) | Saline water microbial communities from Ace Lake, Antarctica - #604 | ecosystem: Environmental > Aquatic > Non-marine Saline and Alkaline > Saline | place: Antarctica: Ace Lake... | reverse complement strand
TTACAAGCTTAACAGAAGGTTCTTTGGGAATTCCTTATTTGATAGACTTACTTTAGCTGTAGCTAAATCTTATTGGTAAGATTGCGTACTAGCACAAAATTTATTTATGCCAAACAAATTAACTGAGTCATCAAAAGAAAAGAAATTTTTCACTATTGCACAACTGCGATATGAAAGGTGGAATAGCTTAAAACAAGCAGCTTCAAAAATTTGCTACGAAACTTCAAATAATTTAGATGTTTCTAAGGAAGTAAACGAAGCACATAAAATTTTAAATGACTTAGTTACAATTGAGCAGTATTGGGCATATCCTGGGGCTAAAAATGTTGAATATCTTCAAGGTAAACTACTCGAGAAATCTTACGAATATTTAAGTGATAAGATTAGCGAAATAATTAAAATGTTAGTAAGTGAATCTTACAGATATCAACCGCAATTTTTAAACCTTGAAAAAGAAATTGAAGTTGAAGAAGATAGCATTTACGAAACTGCATTAAAACACCATTATTTTGAAACGCTCTTCATTGACAATTTCTCAGATGGAGAAGAAAGAGAACTCCATCAAAAATTGAAAGAATTAAGAGAGCCTAACGACCAATTTGTATATGATGCAGTAGTTGCCAATAGCTTTCAAGATGCATTAATTGCAGTGTTATTCAACTACAATATTCAAGTTGTGGTTGTGCGTTATGATTTTAAATTCTCATCAAATAATAATTTAAGATTACTAGCTCCATTTATTAATTCAGCGTTAAAAATTCAGCCAAACTACTCTAGTAACACAGACCATGCTTTACTGCTTGGGCAAGCAATAAAACAAATAAGACCAGAGTTAGATATTTATTACATCACCAACCAATATTTAACTGAAATTGAAAGTGATGCTTTAGATGTTTTTAGAAGAATATTTTATAGAAAAGAAGACCTTCAAGAATTACATTTAAGTATTACCAGAGGCATAAAAGAAAGGTTTGAAACGCCGTTTTTCTCTGCCTTAACAGAGTACTCAAAAAAGCCAACGTCTGTTTTTCACGCCATGCCTATTTCAAGAGGTAATTCAGTTTTTAAATCATTTTGGATTAGAGACTTGGGTGATTTTTACGGAAGAAACCTTTTTTTAGCTGAAACATCCGCTACAACAGGTGGTTTAGATTCTCTTTTGCAACCAACAGGTCCGCTAAAAAAAGCGCAGCAATTGGCATCTAAAGCCTTTGGGTCGGAAAGAACCTTTTTTGCTACAAACGGAACTTCTACCGCAAATAAAATTGTGGTTCAAGCTTTGGTTAAGCCAGAAGATGTAGTGCTAATAGATAGAGATTGTCACAAATCTCATCATTATGGTTTGGTACTTTCAGGAGCATTCCCCGTTTACTTAGATTCTTATCCATTGCCAAACTTATCTATGTATGGCGCAGTACCTCTTAAAGAAATAAAACACAAACTTTCTATTTTAAAAGATTCGGGAAGACTAGAAAGTGTAAAAATGCTTTTATTAACCAATTGCACTTTTGATGGCATTGTTTACAATGTAGAAAAGGTAATGCAAGAAATTTTGGCCATTAAGCCAGATATGATTTTTCTTTGGGATGAAGCTTGGTTTGCATTTGCGGCATTTACCACAACATATCGCAAAAGAACAGCTATGCATGTTGCAAGAAAATTGGCCCTTAAATATAACACAGAAGAATATAAGGAAGAATACAAAAACCACATCAAATCTTTAAAGCAAGGGGAAGAGCCTCTTATGCCAAATCCTGAATTGGTTCGAATTAGAGTTTACTCAACCCAAAGTACCCATAAAACACTTTCTTCCTTTAGGCAAGGAAGTATGATTCACATTTTTGACCAAGATTATCGTAAAAAATCTGAAGATTCATTTTTAGAAGCTTATATGACGCATACTTCAACCTCTGCTAACTACCAAATTTTAGCAAGTTTAGATGTAGGTAGAAGGCAAGCACAATTTGAAGGGTATGAAATGGTTGAGAAAAGTGTTGAAATGGCAATGGTATTGAGAGCCAAAATCAACGACAACCCAAATCTTAAAAAATACTTTGATGTTACTACTATTGGCGACTTAATTCCAAAAGATTACAGAAAATCTGGTCTTTATGAATATTACGACACCAAAAAAGGTTGGAATAGGTTTGAGGAAGCTTGGGAACATGATGAATTTGTTTTAGACCCTACTAAAATTAACCTATACATTGGCCGCACTGGCGTAGATGGAGATACGTTTAAAAATAAATATTTGATGGATGAATTCAACATTCAGATAAATAAAACTTCAAGAAACACAGTACTCTTCATGACCAATATTGGTACAACAAGAGGATCTGTTGCCTACCTTATTTCTGTATTGATAAAAATTGCTAAAAAACTTGATGAAAAAGTAAACGCAATGAATTCGCAAGAACATGCAATGTGGAAAAACAAGGTTAAAAGTTTAGATAATCTAAATGTTCCGCTTCCTGATTTTAGTAAATTTCATGATGCTTTCAGAGCAGCTCCGGGTGTTCCTGGAGGCAACATCCGTAAAGCGTACTTTTTGGCATACCAAGAAGACTTATTAGAATACATTTCTCTTGAAAAATGTAAATCAAATATTAAAAAAGGGAAAGAATTAGTTTCTGCGAAATTTGTAATTCCCTACCCTCCTGGATTTCCAGTTTTGGTTCCAGGACAAGTTGTAAGTAAAGAAATTTTAGAATTTATGTTAGCCCTTGATATTGACGAAATCCATGGATTTTCGAAAGAATTAGGCTTACTCGTATTTAAAGAATCAGCATTAAAATCATAATTATGGCAAAGAAAAAATCAACCAAAAAAAAATTAGACCCATCTTTTGAAAAACCATTAAGAGGTTTATCAGATATTAGAAGATATTTTTATAAAAATGAAACTCCAATCTATTTTATCAGCGCAACCAACTTTAACTTATTGGGTGCAGATGAATGGGTAAGAGGCTTTAAATTTATTTGCTACATAGAGTGTTTTGATGGATTACACCCGAATGTTTTTTCTCCTTCAGAAATTCCTCATGATGAGTTTCAAAGTATTGAAGACATTAACAACTATATGCTTGAGCATAAGGAGGTAATTGACTTTATTGAAAGCAGAAAAAATGGCAAGGATGCAGGAAAAGCATTGTTTTTAATGTTTGATGAAAAAACTGAAAAACTTGCAAAGCAATTAGGTTTAGATGTGGCCTTTCCTTCAGCTGAATTAAGAAATTGGCTAGACAATAAGGTAAATACAAACCGTGTGGCAGAAAAAGCAGGTGTTCCATGTGTTCCTAATTTTTTAGCGCCAGTTAAAAACTATGAAGACCTTATAAAACAATCAAAAAAGAGTAAACTAGGTTCTGATTTAGTTGTTCAAACTCCATTTGGCGACTCAGGCCACACTACTTTTTTCATCAATTCTGAAGAAGATTATAAAAAATACGCTGAAGAAATTGAGGCAGAAAAAGAAGTGAAGGTAATGAAGCGAATCAATTGCATTGGTTCTGCTATTGAAGCCTGTGTAACCCGCCATGGTACTGTTGTGGCTCCTTTAATGACAGAGTTAGTTGGTTTTAAAGAGCTAACTCCTTATAAAGGTGGTTGGTGCGGAAACGAAATTTATCCTGATGCATTTTCTAGAACTATTAGGCAAAAAGCAAGAAAATATACCAGGCTTTTTGGAGATCAACTCCGCAAAGAAGGCTATAAAGGTTACTTTGAATTAGACTTTTTAATTGACACAGATACAAATGCAATTTATTTAGGAGAGTTAAACCCAAGAGTAACAGGTGCGTCTTCTATTACAAACCATGCTGTATTTGCATTATCTGATATTCCATTGTTTTTATTCCACATACTTGAGTGGATGAACAAAGACTATGAGATAAGTGTAAATGAGATTAACAAACGTTGGGCAAGACCTGTAAATATTGATGATTGGGGTCAAATGGTATTAAAACATACCGAAGATTCAATCGGAGTTATTACAAAAGCGCCTCGTTCTGGTATTTATATTATGAATGATGACGGGACAGTTAAATTTTCTCGTATGGATACACACAGAAGGGCTGTTGAAAAAGAAAATGAAGCCTTTTTCTTAAGGATATTAAAAGAAGGTGATTACCATTATGAAGGAGCAGACTTAGGCATCTTAGTAATGCGTGGAAGATTAATGACCGATGATTTTAAATTAAAAGACAGAGCCAAAAATTGGATCAAAGCCATTAGGGCTGAGTTTAAATCTGAGACTCCAAAAAGTCTCCCACAAATGGAAAGCAAGTTGCAAGAAATTGGTGGATTTAAAATGATGTAACCCAGATGTTTCTCTTTTTACGATCAGTAAAAGAACTTAAACCTGGTGAAAAATGGAAAAGGCTATTTGATAAGGCTTGGCCATATTATAGAAATTGGTTTTTAAAAGAAGGTTATACGGCTAGAAAACCCTACTTAACATCAAGGTTAAAGCTAGAAGAGTATATGCCCGAACTTACGCCAATTTATGAGCAATTGATGGAATTGGCAGGTGGTGGAGATTTAGCGGCTAGGTTTTTAAGCCATTGGTGTCCCCCACCCTACATGACCGCATGTTCTCAATTGGCTTGGAATAAATCTCCAAACAATTATTTTCTTATTCGCAATTATGATTATAGTCCCAAGCTTTTTGAGGGTATTCAACTTTACTCAAATTGGAATAAAAAGGTAATTGGTATTAGTGATGGAATTTGGGGTTTACTTGATGGTATTAATGAAGATGGACTTGTTATTTCTTTAACCTTTGGCGGCAGAAGAGCAGTTGGAGAAGGTTTTGGAATCCCGTTAATTTTAAGATATGCCCTTGAAACCTGCTCTGCAACAGATGAGGCAATTCAGGTATTCAAAAAAACACCTTCTCATATGAGTTACAACATCACTATTCTTGATTCAGCAGGAAAATATGTTACCCTTTTTGTTTCGCCTGATAAAGAAACTGTTGTTTTAGATTATCCAATTGGCACAAACCATCAAGCAGTTATTGATTGGGAAGATTACGCTGTTTTAACTGAAACTCGTGAGAGGCTTGCCTTTTTAGAAACCTGTTTGCACAATCCTTTTGAAACTAAAGAAACACTTTTAAGGAAGTTCTTAAACCGGCCGCTTTACAGTAGAAAGTTTGAAAAATCTTTCGGAACCTTGTACACTTCTATCTATAATGCAACAGATAAATCTTGTTCTGTTCATTGGCCCGAAAAGAGTATTCATCAAAATTTTAAACACTTTACCGAAACTAAAACTGAGGTTTCTTTAGGTTCCAGATTTTCAGGTAAATTAACGCTATAAATCAGCCAGCTACCTTCACTTCGCATAGCTTTGTATCCACAAAAAAAAACCCTTTATGAAAAGTATTTTAAATACATCAAATTATATTAATGGCAAATTTTACAACTCCGGTAGTGGAAAAACATTAAAAGTTTACCACAAATACACCAATGAGTTAATTGCAGATTTACCACTAGTTTCTACTACTCAAATGGAAGAAGCAATTAGCTCTTCTGTTGATGGGTTTAATATTATTAGAAAGTGGAGTGCCGGAAAAAAATCTGAGTACTTATTAAAACTAAAAACGGCGTTTGAAAATAAAAAAGATGAGTTTGCCGAACTAATTGCTGTTGAAGCAGGTAAACCAATTGGATATGCCAAAGGAGAAGTAGAAAGATGTATTGATACTTTAAATACAGCAGTAAGAGAAGCATTAACATTTTCTGGCGAAATGGTTCCAATTGATTATAACAACGGAGAGGGAAAAACTGCTTTTACCAAAAGATTTCCTATTGGGCCCATAGCGGCGATTTCCCCCTTTAACTTTCCATTAAACTTAGCATTACATAAAATTGCCCCCGCATTAGCTGCAGGATGCTCTATTACCCTTAAACCGGCGCCCCAATCACCATTAACAGCAATGGCATTTGCCAAATTAATTGAAGAAGTTGGTTATCCTGCGGGGGTTGTAAATATTCTTATTGCTGATATTCCTGAAGCCGAACTTATGGTGAGAGATGAAAGGTTTAAGTTTTTCTCTTTTACAGGAAGCCCACAAATTGGTTGGTATCTAAAAAATATTTGTGGCAAGAAAAAGGTTGCTTTAGAGCTTGGAGGAAATGCTGCAGTAATTGTTGATGAATCGGCAGATATTCAAGCCGCAGCAAAACTTACTGCTATTGGAGCATTTTTATATGCAGGACAAATTTGTATTTCAACCCAAAGAATTTTAGTGGTGGAAAGCGTATTTGAAGAATTTAAGAAAATTCTTACAGAAGAAATAAAAAAGTTAAAAGCAGGTGACCCTTTAAACGCAGAAAACTCAGTTGGACCTATTATTGACAAAACACATTTAAAACGTATTGAAACTTGGGTTAATGAAGCAGTTGAATCAGGTGCTGAAGTTTTAACCGGCGGAAAAATTCAAGATGAAAAACAAAATATTTTTCAACCTACTCTTTTAACCAATACAGGCAAAGGCATGAAGGTTTGCGATTTGGAAGTTTTTGGTCCTGTTGCTACAATTGAAAAAGCAAGCAGCTTTGAAGATGCCATAGCACAAACAAACGATTCTGTTTTTGGATTGCAAGCAGGTATTTTTACAAACAGGGTTGACCAAATGAAATACGCTCATGAAGAGTTAGAAGTTGGCGGTGTAATGATAAACAACATACCTGGTTTTAGAATAGATAGCATGCCTTATGGTGGGGTTAAAGACTCGGGTCTTGGCCGTGAAGGAATTAAATACACCATGGAAGAAATAACCGAACCTCGTTTGATGGTATATTAATTTCAAATTAATTCAAAAAAAAATCCCCGTTGATTGCTCAACGGGGATTTTTTTTGTTTAACTATTTAAACGATCAGACTATCTGGTTAAAACAATTTTCTCGTTTATTACTTGGTTACCAACTAAAACAGTTACAAAGTAAATACCATCGCTGTATTTATCTAGAGAAAACTCTTGATTAAAACCGCTATTTAATTTATTAATTGTTCTGTTTTCAACTACTCTACCATCTTGGGCAGTAATTGTTATTGTAGCTTCCTCAGTAGTATTTAACAAAGAGCCATCTAACTGAATTGCAAACTGACCATTGGTTGGGTTTGGTGCAATTGTAAATTCAAGGGTTTCGTTAATAACTATAGCTTGTTCTATTTCAACAACTTCGTCAGTACCTTGCTCAGCTACTTTAAGGGCAGCTAAAGGTAAAATAGGCATTGTCATTCCGCAACCATCAAAGTTCCATCTAATTTTCTCAGATTTAGAATAAATATCATCGGCAATTACTCTACCGTTAACTTTACTCCATTTAGCACTGAAAGCCGAACCTGCTTTTACCATACCACCCATAACATAAATGTTAGCATTAATTAAAATGTCGGCTGGTTTAAATTCAAAATCGCCACCATTGATAGAAGAGCCAACATAAACATTTACATTATTTCCACTTTCGTTAAATTTAGAACGTGCACCTAAATAAATATAATCGGCTGCACTAAGGCTTGCATCCTGAGTAAACACAATATTTACTCCTTTAAAAGCCAAACTAGAGTTTTGAACGTTTAAAGATTTAACCTCTACAGAAGAAGAAGTAAATGTAAGTGTTCCACCTACTTTCACAAGAATATCTCCATAACTACCTTCAGTTAAAGTCACATTAGCATCTCTTTCAACAATAATGTCTGCACCAATACCTCTTTTTGCAACAACTTTTGTAGCACCTCTTTGCGCTTTAATAGTCATGGTAGCATTACCAGTTACAGTAGAAGCAATATGGTTTGGTAACATAACATTAGCCGTTGTATCACTAAAATATGTGTAGTTTGAATTTCCACCTAAATCAAGAATATCAGCTGTAACAAATCCGTTTGTACTTTCAGGGCCCCCAAAGTTTCCGATAGAAGCAAAACCATTAGCATCGGTAACACCAACACCACCACCAATTACTTTATTTTTCTTAGGTAATTCAATAGATTGTTTTGCAACTAAAGTATAAGCTTGAATATAATCATTCATGTAAACAAAATTAGATGCCATACCCACACAACCTGTTGCTGTATCTAATCCTAACAATGTTACAAATTTGGTTATTCCGTCTGAAAGTCTTAATTCAGTGCTATTACCTGTAGAATTATCAAACCACAAATATTGTAAATCATTTGCGCCGTTTGCCATAAATGTTAAAGCATCACACCAATCATCGCCATTTGTAGTAATAGAAATTTGAGGAGTAGCGTTTACATTTACTGATAAAGTATCCATTATGCTTGTAAAACCATCATTTATGGTTAAAACAAAGTCTTCAGAAGAACTTGCTACAACCCAAGCGGTATCATTTGAAGAATTCATTACATTAGAACCTGACCAAGAGTATGTGTAATTTCCTGAACCATCCATAGCCATACCAACAAGCATTATTGTATCGCCAGAACAAGCAGTCATGTTTGAGGCATACCCCATTCCTTGCATTGGAAAATCACCTACAACAATATCATCTATAGATACATCGCTGTAAAAATTTGTTGGTTCTTCAAAAACAGTAAACCTAATTTGTGTAGTTGAAGATTTATAAGATGTTAAATTAACGCTTAATTCTGTCCATGCTTGAACATTAACTCCTACAACTGAATCAACTCCATTTGTCCAACTTGTTCCATCATAAATATCAACATAGAATTTAGATGTATTGCCAGTTAATGAAGTACCTCTGTTTGTAAACCAAAATTTAAGACTTGGTGTATTTAAAGTAGTTAAATCAAAAATTGGAGATTCTAAACCAGCTGGATTAGCAACTTGCGTTTGAGAATCATCAACCCAAGCAAAGTTTCCACTTCCAGATGTATGGTCTGAACCTGCTCCACCGTAAGTAGCACCTGAACCTGTATTAACTAACCAATTTTCAACATTTGTTGCAGATTGTGCCCAACAATTAGGGGTTGCAGCAACAGCATCAAAAGTTTCTAAATAAGGATAAGTATTTACAGCAAGACAATTTGTTGTTAAGGTTACTGGTCCTTCAAAAAATGAAGAATCTCCTGCTGAACAAATCTCTCTTACATAAAAATCATATGTTGTTGCATCACTAAGGCTTGAAACGGTTGCCATTGTATCACTTACAAAGGTTGAAGTTCCAGAACCTGGAGTGTATCCTGAAATGCCATATTCAACTTCCCAATTGTTAGGGTAAGAGTTTGCTGTCCAAGAAAAATCTGCTGAAGTAGCTGTAACATTTGAAGAGGCAAAGTTTGAAGGTTTAAAACAACTTGGAACATCTTCATAATAAAAGTCATCTATATATAGATAATCAAATGTACCTTGTACTTGGTAGGCAAAGGCTACATAATTACCTAAACCAGATTGCAAATTAACCGCTACCTCTAACCAATTTGAGCTAAGCTCGCTATCTAAAACTATATGTAATGGAGTAAAGGTTGAGGTATCTGTTGGATCTGACATTATACCAATAACCAAATTACCTATATAGGCTGTTGAACCTTCATCTTGAACATAAAAACGTACTCTTTTACTTGCATCTAAATCTGAAAATTCAGGAGAAACTAAAAGCATAAAACCTGAAGAAGCAGACCCACTGTAAAACTCAATTGAATTTGGTGCCGATCTTTGTGGGTTACTAGTAGAACTACTAGTTCTAACTAAAGCGGTGCTGCCTGTAGCATTAATTTCGCTCCAACATGCATCATAACTTGGAGAGGCAAGACCATCAAAATTTTGGAAATAGCCTGTTGTATAACTTGAACAACCTGTAGTGGCATTTATAGGACCTTGCCAAGGGCTTAAATCATTGTTACCACAATCAGCTTGTACATAAATTTGATATGCAGTATTTGCCATTAAACCAGTAATCATTGCTGGGTTTGAAGAAACCGTCATTACTGTTCCTGAACCTTGTGTAAAGCCAGTCATTCCATATTCAACATTCCAAGAAGTTTCGCTGCCTCCATTTGTCCAACCAAAATAAACGGTTGAAGCAGATACACTATCCATAGTTAATAATGTTGGATTTGGGCATGAAGGCGTTTCTTCAACAATAATATCATCAATTGAAATATCACTATTAAAATCCGAAGTTTCAACACCTCTAAATCTAATTTGAGAATTGGCCGAATTGTACGCGGAAAGATCAACATTTGCTTGCAACCAAGCAGCTGAAGTATGAGTTATTGTTGAAACTCCCATATTCCATGTTGAACCATCATAAACATCTATATATAAAGTAGATGTTAAAGTAGCATCATTTCCAATAAAATACCAAAAAGTTAACCTTGGTGTTGTAAGAGATGTTAAATCAAATAAGGGAGTTAATAGGTTATTTAATGTGTCTGTTGCAAGTCCTTGCGAATCATCTACCCCTGCATAAAATCCAGAACCTGTTGTATGATCTCCAGTTGAACCATGACCAATTGAGCCAGACCTAAATATCCAATCTTCATCATCATTTTGTTCGTTAACCCAACACTGTGGAATCGACGAGGTTGATGTTTCAAAATCTTCAGAATATGGAAAACTAGTTACAGCAACACAAGCAGTTGTAAAACTAAAAGGCCCTACCCAACTACTTGTTGAACCATTACAATCTGCTCTAACATAAAACTCATAAGCAGTTTGAGGGGTAAGGTTTTGCATGTAATATTGTGTACTTGTAGGCGAGGCCATATTTCCTGTACCTGGAGTAAAACCAGCGGTATCATATTCAATATCCCAAGCAGATTCTGTACCACCTGCCTGCCAAATAGCAAAGGCTTCTGTAGCTGTTAGCCCAGAAACTCCTAAAGCACCTGGTGGTAAACATGAGGGACAATTTGCTACAGTAGAAAAAGCAATACCGGTTGCGGGCCCTTGCCCCGAAGAATAAAGTGAGGTTCCTCCGACATCTTTAAGCTCAAAGGAGAGTTCACCATTATAAAGACTGCCTCCTAAAAAATTTAATATTATGCTATCGCCTGTGTTTACACTTAATGGGACAGCTTGAAAGGCTCCTGTAGCTAAAGTAAAGGTAGCAACAGTGGTACCTGTTGTAACTTCTATTTGACCTCCGTTCCAACCATCTCCAAAAGTATCAGAAAGCTCCAATGAGTAATTACATTGGCCGTTTACAATTTGAGGAAGAGAAAACATTAAAGCTATTATAAAGCCATAAAGTGTTTTGTTTTGAATCCGTAAAGCTGAAATTGCTTTGGATACTTGAATTAAGTAATTACTTTTCATAAATAATTGGTTTTTTGATTAAATTAATTTTGAGCGTTCTAAATTGCACAAAATTTTGATATAAAGTACTTTTTTTTTAAATCTATTGGAAAAAGCGATAAAATAAGGAAATAATTTTTTGTTAATTAGAAACCCAAACGCCTTTTAATTTGGCTAGGAATTGCATCTTTATGTACCATAATATCAATGGTTTTTAAAAGCACATAAGATTCGGTTGCATACAAATAACCTTTTGTGTCGTTGGTTTCGCCCCATGAATTTTTTACTGTGTAGTATTTTGTTCCATTGGCATCTTCACACATTCCAGTAATATGCATGCCGTGGTCATCTTGTGTATTGTAATTGTCAAATTCTTGTTGGCGGTAATCTTGTGTTATTAATTTATTTTTAATTGGGTTGCTTAATAATGAGTCTTTAATTGCTTTTTCATCTTTATTCCAATCGTTTTCGGGCACAACTGCAATGCCATGCTTCCAAGAAAAACCTGTTTCGCTAACATCTGCTCCCCAAGCAAAAGAATAGCCATTTTTTATGGCATTTTCCATAATTGCCTTTAAATCAGCAAGTGGCACATTGTAAACCTCATCTAACATCCAGTTATCAGGAATTTCAATAATAAATTTTTCATAAAATGGATGATGTGAAAAAGATCCAATTTCCACATAATCATCCCAATTGATACCCAAGTTATTTGCAAAATCTTTAGGTGTTTGAGATTTTCCTTTGTAATTAAAATTTTCAGGCTTTTCGCCTAAATAAGCATCTAAAACACCACCAACAGCTCCTTTCCAAGCAGGAGATAATTTTCTATTTGGATTATCAACCACAACATCTACCATAGCTTTTAACATATCATCCATTTCTAAATGCACAGGAAGTTCCTCGCCTTTTAACAAACCTGGATAGGCTTCTTCAGGCATCAATCCATATTTTTTGGCAACATAAAAAACATCGTGAAAAGCCCCACCCGGACCAAAATTATAATTACCGTGCATTCTTACATACATGTCTGCTTTATCCATATAGGTATTCCAAACAATATACATTTCAGATATGTCAACAGGTTCTTTTCCTAGCCTTATTAACTCACTTTCTAAAAAACTATTAGAAGAAAAACTCCAACAGGTACTCGAAATATTTTGATTTTCAATGGCTGGTTTTTCCAAATCATACAGCACTTTTAACTCAAACCCTTTTTCGAAAGTTCTAATTTTTTCTTGCGCTATTAACGAGTTCGAAATAATAATGAAGAGCAGAATATATAAGGTTTGTTTCATAGTAAGTTGTTTTGTAGTATTAAGTTTCGTTTTCTTTTTTGCGCCTTTAAATAGGCATTTGTAAATATAGTAGCTAAAATTAATCCCGCGCCAAGATAAAAGCCAACAGTCATTTTTTCTTCTTCGCCAAAAAACAATAGCGCCAAAATAATAGCATAAATAGGCTCCATATTTATGGAGATTGTTACTGTAAAAGGAGAAAGATATTTTAACACTTCAACACTTACCACAAATGCAAAAGCAGTGCAAATAAGGCCTAAAATTAACAAGTATATAAGATCTGCAAAAGTTGGTAGCGTAGTAAAAACTTCGAATTTTTGCGAGCTCAAAAAATAAATGGTAATGCCAATTACGCCTCCTAACATTTCGTAAAAAGATATAATTTTTGATTTATCGTTTCTAACCAAAATTCCGTTTACGGTGCCAAATACAGCCGCTAAAAAAGCAGACAAAATAGCCAAGCCAATTCCTAAATGATATTTGGGCTCGAAGTTGAAAATTAGTCCCAAACCAATTATTACCACCAAACCAAGCAAAACCTCATGCCAAACAATTTTGCGCTTGTAAAAAATAGGCTCTAAAAAGGCTACAAACAAAGTTGTAGAAGATAAACAAGCCAAAGCAATGCTTACAGTTGAAACTTTTATGGATTCGAAAAAGGTAATCCAATGGGCTGCAACCACAAAGCCTACTAAAATATACAAGAGCATATTTTTTATTTTGGGTATTTGCTTTGGGCCCGAAACAAATAAATAAACTCCAATTCCTGCGCAGGCAATTAACATTCTGTACCAAACCAATGGTCCTGAAGGGAGGGTAATTAATTTTCCTAAAATTCCTGTAAATCCCCAAATTAAAATAATGAAATGTAATAACAGGTGGTTCCTGTATTGGGTAAGAAAGTTTTTCACTCAGGTTCCTCATTTTTTTGTTCTGCTCCGGCAACACCGCCCGAAACAATAAACTTCATAAAATCTGAAGATTTTACATTTACAGGGGTAATGTTTTCGGCAGGAACTACAAATAGATTTCCTGAAAAAGCATACGAATGGGGCAAGTAAACTGCAACCTTTTCGCCTTCTATACCAAGTTTATGCAGTTCGGTATTGGTAATAAAACCTGGTTTCTCTACTTGACTTTCTCGGTTTAACTTTACCAAAACTGGTTTATTAAAAGATCTTTTTTTGCCAACAAACGCCCCAAGTAAATCTTTAAACGCAGTATAAATTGTTTTAATAAGTGGTGCCTTTTTTAATAAGCCTTCTAAATACCTAGCTATAGGATTGGCAATTATCGATTTGGCCAAAAAACCCAAAAGCGTTAATGTAGATAAAAGAATTAGGGCTCCAATTCCAGGATAATCTACAGGAATTAAATTATCGATAAAAACAAATAATGAAAATAAAATATACAGTGTTGCGGCCAAGGGAACCACAACCAATAATCCTTGCAGAAAATAGGATATTAAGGATGTAAATATTTGTTGTAATACTCTTTTCATGAAATGTTGTTTAAGGTAATCCTTAATTTTTTGGGAAGCGAGTTGGCTATGATTTTATAACTATCGTCAATAAATTCTAAAAGTAGTTTTGTTGGAACATCTTCATTTACAAAAACCGTATTCCAATGTATTTTACTCATGTGGTAACCCGGTTTTATACCTTCGTATCTTTCTCTTAATTCAATTGCCCTTTCGGGATTACATTTAACATTAAACCGGTCAAATTCTTCGATATTAGCCAAAGCAAACATTTTACCTAGAACTTTAAAAACAAGCACTTTATCATCAAAGGGAAAGCCTTCTGTTACGCCTTCTTTTTTCAAACAATATGCTCTAAACTCTTCAATATTCATTATTTTTTCAATTCAAAAAGTAAAGGTCTGCTTGGCGAAGCGTCATTTTCTATTGGAGCAAACTGTAAGTTGAGTAGATAAATACCATCTAACACAAAATCAGGAACAAAAATTAGCTCGGTTATGGTGCAATTGAATCTTATTTTTCCATTGGTATTCCAAAAGGTATGGTGCGATGCTAAGGCGCCTCCATCCAATTCTTTATCAACTGAAGGCATGTCAATTAAAAAGTGTTCAATGCCAAAGTCAACCAAAAACTTCATGGCTTCCTTATCAATATAGGGAGGATTTTGTGATGAATAATTTTTTGAAAGCTTTTCTTGTTGGTTGGGTAATGTTCTTAAAACTAAGGCTTTGGTTTGCGGCTTTAAGTTTAAAGCCTGTATTTGTTTTAAGGAAATTACTGAGTCAGTATTTACCTTTTCGGGAGTTATTGAAACTACTTGAGCGGCGAAAAAAAACTCCTTTACCTTTTGATTTACTGAATAAATTTCTTTTGTAATATGACCAACACACTCTGTATGCGTTCCATGTCCATGAGGATTGAAAGTAATATTTCTAAAATTTACGCTTCCCCCTAAGGCAACTGCACCTATAAAACCTTCACCTTCAACAGGCTTAAACTCTGGCTCGTTAACATACCAAGCCTTTACCCATTTTTCTTTACTTCCAATCGGAATTGAAATATCAATAGGAATAGAAAAATTAACTTGATAGTGTTCTCCGAATAATTCTATGCTAGCCTGCATAAAGCAAATTTAGCTTTTTCGTACTTGCTTAAACTTGAAATAAAGAAGAAGCAATTCCATCGGCTAAAAACCAATATTTTTTATGTAATACAAAACTTGTTTCAGTTTCAATAATTTTTTGTTGGCTTAAATGCTTTTTTAAGTCGTTGTTAAACTGTTTTATTATTTTGGAATTAAACTTTTTAAGGTTTTCTTTTTCAATTCCCCAATCTGTTCTCAAGCCAATCATCACCAACTCATTAAACCTGTTTTGCTCAGATAACTCCTCCTTTTGGTAGGTAGGTTTTTCTTCTTTGATTAATTTAATATATTGAGGATTATTTGAAATATTCCAAAAACGAGATTTTCCATTAAAAGAATGAGCCGAAGGGCCAACGCCTAAATAATTTTTATTTTTCCAATAGCTGGAGTTGTGTTGACTTAAAAAATTGGGTTTGCCAAAATTTGAGATTTCATAATGGTTAAAGCCTTTTTCTATTAAAAAATCAGCAATTTGTTTAAACTGTTTCTTAGCCAATGATTCTGAAGGAGGCTCAACCATGCCTTTTTTTATGAATTTACTCAAGGCTGTTTTTGGCTCAACAGTTAACGCATAAGCAGAAACATGGGGAATATCAAACTCAGTAATTTGATTTAGGTTAAACCTTAAGTCTTCATCGGTTAAATCATTAAACCCATAAATTAAATCAACCGAAATATTAGTAAATCCTACCTCTTTTGCATTTTTTAAGGCAGAAATGGCCTGAATTGCTGTGTGGCTTCGGTTAAAAAATTCTAAGTGTTTTTGATGAAAAGATTGTATTCCAATACTCAAGCGGTTTATTCCTGCATCTTTTAACTCAAGTAGTTTTTCTTTGGTTAAATCATCAGGGTTTGCTTCTAAAGTAATTTCTGCATTTTTTTCTATAGAAAAATTTTTGAAGACAGCTTTTAAAATAATAGATAATTCTACCCTATTTAAAAGAGAGGGTGTTCCTCCCCCAAAATATATTGTAGATACTTTTTCTCCTTTAAAGTAATCTTTGGCTATTGCAATTTCTTGTGCAATGGCATTTACCATTTCAGTTTTGCCGTTTAAAAGGGTACTAAAATGAAAATCGCAGTAATGGCAAGCCTTGCTGCAAAATGGTATGTGAATATAAATTCCTGACATTATTTATTAAGTAAAATTCTAAAGGTAGTACCTTCTCCTGGTTTTGATTCTTTTACGAAAATTTTACCGCTGTGGTAATCTTCAATAATTCTTTTAGAAAGCGAAAGGCCCAGCCCCCAACCTCTTTGTTTTGTTGTAAAACCAGGTTCAAATACAGTTTTCTTATTAGAGGAATTAATTCCTTTTCCTGTATCAGAAATATCAATAAATACTTGATTGCCCAACTCCCCTACCAATAGATTTAAATTCCCTACGCCTCCCATAGCATCAATGGCGTTTTTACATAGATTTTCTATTACCCAATCGAAAAGCGGAATATTTACTTGCGCTAAAAAGGATTCTGTTTCGGCGTAATTAATGGCATATATTATTTTTTGAGAACTTCTTGACTTCATGTATTTAACAGAACTTTCAATTACTTGAACCATATTTTGAACAGTTAAAATTGGGGTAGAACCAATTTTCGAAAACCGTTCGGTAATGGTGTTTAACCTGCTAATATCTTTTTCTAATTCTACCACCATAGCACTTTCGTTACCTTTTGCCTTAAGCAACTCCACCCATGCCATTAAACTTGATAGAGGCGTGCCTAATTGGTGAGCAGTTTCCTTTGCCATACCAACCCAAACTTGATTTTGCTCTGCCCTGCGTGAGGAAGAAAATAAAAAGTAAGCAATTAGCATAAAAACCCCAATTACACCAAACTGAATAATTGGATAATATTTGAGTTGGGTTAAAATCCAAGAATCTTGATAAAAGATGTAATTAAATTGTCCTTCCTGAAGTTCAATTTCAATTGGTTCGTTCTCTGAGGACATTTCCTCGATAATTTGAGAAAGGTTTGGCTTTTTAGTCAAGTTTGAGTCTAAGTTTCCAAAGGCTAAAACTTGAGTTTTTGATGAATCTGTATAAAGCACAGGAACAGAAACAGCATTACTAACTACCTCGTTAATAAAGCTTTTTTGTAAGTCGGCAAAAACCTTTTGGAGCTCAGAAAAAAGTTTTGAATCCTTATAGTACACAAAATCTTTTTGGTCTCCATAATAATTAATTTCAATTGGCTCATATTTAGAAGCCATAACAACCAATTGCCGCAATAAAGAGTCTTGGTTTTCTGAAATTAGTGAGTCTAAATTTCTGGTTGTTTTGATGTTTTTTTCTTTATCAGCTAATATTACAGGTACAGTTGTGTTGCTTGTAACAACTTGGCTTAAGAATATATAATCTGGATTAAAACTTGGGTTAGGATTGGTTAGTCTTTTAATGGCTTCAACATAAAGCTCAACTTTTTTACGTTCTTCAGTTCTAAGTTTTTCAAAAAGTTTATCTGTATAATTAACTAGGTTGGCCTTTTTCTTTATAGCCTCAGCCCAAAGCTCAACCTTCTTTCTCTCTTCGGTAGATATTTTATTTACAATAATACTTGAGTACCAAAGTGAACTAAGCACAATTATGAGTGCGATTACAAAAAGCACCCTTTTCCAAATTAATTTTTGTTGGTATATATTCAAAGCTGCCTATTAACGCTTCAAAAACTCGTGAATTGTCTTGTTGTATTCATCTAAACCCATAGCTGGTGGAATTCCCATTTCACCACTGTGATTTGCGTAAGGAACTCTAACAAATTCGCCAAAAACCCCATCATAGTTTTTAAATACAATTTCGCCATTTGAAATTTTTAAATAATCATCAACTTCACCATGAAGCAGCAATAAAGGTTGCGAAACATCTTTTATTTTTTCTGCATTACTAAAATCCAAATCTGCCATATATTTCGTGTCAAAGTTTATTAATGTAGATTCTTGTCCTAAGTTTTCTGCTGAAGCAAAAGGTGCTTCTAAAATTAGCTTACGTGGCTTAAACTCATCAAAATAAGCAGCCATTTCAGTTGCCGGCGCAGTTCCTAAACTATAGCCATAAATAAAAACCCTGTTATTATTGGCTCCATTCTCTTTTAGCCATCGCAAGCAGGTTCTTACATCCTCATACATTCCTTCTTCTGTTGGGTTTCCTTCTGACAAACCAAAACCACGATAATCCATTTCTAAAATACCATATCGATGTTCGCCACCGCAATGCGCCAATAATTTTGCTCTTGGCCAATATGCATCCATGTGCAAGCTTTGCCCATGGCAATAAACAATAATCGAATCTGTATTCACATTATTAATATTTCCAATGTAAATAGCTCTAATGTTAAATGGCTCATCGTCATTTGGTCCTTGAGATGGCAAAACCAATTCATGAATCATTGAATCGGCAACATCATATTCTCCTTCTGGCATAAAAAATTCAGGATCTTCATCCCAATTGTCATATAAATAAGCCTCTATTGTATTGTCATTCACAAATGCAATATCATCCAACCTTGCACAACCAAATAAGGCAACTAAAACTATTATCCAAATAAAATTTCTCATCATTAAAAGGTTTTTATAAGGTTGATGTATAATCCTGTTGCTCCATCATTTCCAAATACACTTCTGTAAGGAACAAACAAATATTCATTGTCAGTTCCGGGAGCTAGAAACTTTAACTCTGTTTGTAATTGCCATTTGCCAAATTTTGTGGTATGCCCAACTTGTGGATTGAAAATAAACCTTTTTAAGGTACTTTCTCCATGCACTCTGGTTGCTTCAGGCTCAAACCAATTGGTTGCACCTGCATAAAAGTAGTTTTTGCGTTCACCATAATTCCAATAAAAATTTAAATCTACGGCAGGCCAAACATTTCCTTTTACGTCGGGTCTTTTAATAAAGTTTATAGCCGGACTAATACTAATGGATGGTATGTATTTATCTTGATTAAACAATTTAAAGGTTGCGCCAACATCACCTTGAAAGTTTCCAAAAAACAAAGAAGTTGTATGAATTCCACCATAAATAGTTTTGGTTGAATCAATGCCATAACCATAAGAAATTGAACTCATCGGAGTAGGTATTACTAAACCGCCAAACTCTATTAGTGGTCCTCCAACATCTAAGGCAACCGCATGTTGACCCTTTTTAAGCGGTTCAACAAACCGCGAAGGAGCACAAGAGGAAATAATTAGCAATAAAAAGATAAATTTTTTCATTGATTATTTTTTAAAATTATTCGCATACCTTCTCTTACAGAAAGTGGTTGAAAGTGATTATTTGTTATAAAACTTTTTACTTTATCTGGTTCTGTTTTTAAATCGTGGCCCTTAGCGGAGCTTTAATTCCATAAAAATTAAATTGGTTTTTAAGGCAGGCTTTCATACCAACAGCAGTTTTTGTGTCCACATTTTAGTTAAAAACATTAGCTACCTCTTTTACCAAGTTGTTCATTACAATAAATATACGTTAAAAACCTTAGTTGATTTACGGCAAAAGCCGTAAATCAAATTTCATGAATAAATATAGTTTTGAGTTCAAATATTCATGAAAAATATTTCGCAACCCCCCTTGAATGGCTTTGAGGTTTAAAAGTTTTCTTTTTTGGGAATTGTGAATTGAGCCATCGGAAATATCCGATGGTTTTTTTTAAACCGTCATGATATCTTTTTCCTTAAGTTCAATTAAAGAATCAACCTTTGTTGAGAAAGTATTGGTTAATTTTTGAACTTCATCTTCGGCTCCTTTTGCAGAATCTTCAGGTAAACCATCTTTTTGAAGCTTTTTAATTTCATCATTGGCTTCTTTTCTAGCATTTCTAATTCCTACTTTGGCAAATTCAGCTTCCGCTTTTGCTTGCTTTAAAAGGTCTTTCCTTCTTTCTTCAGTTAAAGTTGGCACATTAATCATAATAATATCGCCATTGTTTTGAGGATTTAACCCCAAATTAGAATTTATGATTGCTTTTTCAATAGGCTCTAACATATTTTTTTCCCATGGCTGAATGGTAAGTGTTCTTGCATCAGGAGTGTTGATATTAGAGACTTGAGTTAAAGGTGTGGTTGAGCCATAATAATCAACAAAAACCCTGTCTAGCATTGCTGGAGAAGCTTTACCAGCTCTAATTTTTAGTAATTCATTTGCTAGGTGAGTAATTGAGCTACTCATGCCTTCTTTGGTTAAGTCAAAAACCATTTGTAATTCTTCATTCATGCCTTTAGAATTTATTGCTACAAAAAAAAGAAAATATGCTTAATGAAATTATAATTCCACCAAAGTTCCTACTTGTTGGCCACTAATTACTTTTTTTAGGTTGCCGGGCTGGTTCATATCAAAAACAATAATTGGAAGTTTGTTCTCATTACAAAGTGTGAAAGCGGTCATATCCATTACATTTAATCCCTTTTCATAAACTTCTGAAAATGAAATGCTTTCATATTTTTTTGCAGAAGCATCTTTTTCGGGGTCAGCCGTATAAATACCATCTACTCTAGTTCCTTTTAAAATAATGTCAGCTTCAATTTCTATGGCTCTTAAAGATGCTGCTGTATCTGTTGTAAAGTATGGATTTCCTGTTCCTGCTCCAAAAATTACAATTCTTCCCTTTTCGAGGTGACGAACTGCTCTTCTTCTAATAAATGGCTCTGAGATTTGCTCCATTTTTATTGCACTCATTAATCTCGTGTACAAACCCATATTTTCAAGAGCAGATTGCAAAGCCATACTATTTATCATAGTAGCTAACATGCCCATATAATCTCCTTGCACTCTATCTATTGAGCCATCGGTTTGTTGAATTCCTCTAAAAATATTTCCACCACCAATAACTATCGCTAATTCAACTCCGGTTTCTAAAGCCCCTTTAATTTCATTAGCATATTGAGACAAAATATTGTGGTCAATTCCGAAGCTTTTGTTTCCCATTAATGCTTCACCACTTAGTTTTAAAAGAACTCTTTTGTATTTCATGTAGGAATTTTTTTTTAAAATTAAGACAAAAAAAAGAGAGAAGGAAACCTTCTCTCTTTAAATTATTTAGCGATTGAAATTCTTTTGAATTCCGTTACCGTAAGATTGGGATTGATACTCTTGAGATAATTGGCAACCGAAGTTTTATTGTCTTTAATAAAATCTTGGGTTAGCAAGGTGTTTTCTTTCAAAAACTTGTTCAACTTGCCTTGAGCAATTTTATCAAGGATAGCCTCTGGCTTACCTTCTTGCACTGCTTGCTCTCTTCCAATTTCAAGCTCTTTGTTTTTAATGTCTTCGGCTACGCCGCTTTCATCAACAGCAACAGGAGCCATTGCAGCAATTTGCATCGCTACATCTCTTCCTGCTTCAGCAACACCTTCACCTGCAACGCTTAAACCAACTAGTGATGCAATGTTGTTTCCAGGATGATTGTAAGCTACAACTGCAGCTGCAGTTATATAAGCATAATCAGAAACCTCAATTTTTTCGCCGATTTTTCCAATTTGATCAGTAATGTGCTCTTGTACACTTCTACCATCTTCTAAAGTTAAAGCGTTTACTTCTTCTTTAGTTTTGGCTTTAGCGGATAAGGCAGTGTTTGAAATTGTAGTTGCAAAAGCAATAAAATCTGAATTGTTTGCCACAAAATCAGTTTCTGAATTAAGAACTAAAGTAATTCCCTCAGTACCATCTGCGTTTAAAATAGCCATAACATGACCTTCTGCAGCTTCTCTATCGCCTCTTTTTTCAGCAATTTTTTGACCTTTTTTTCTTAGGATTTCAATTGCTTTTTCGAAATCGCCTTCAGCTTCAACTAAGGCTTTTTTGCAATCCATCATGCCTAAGCCGGTTTGCTTTCTTAAATTATTTACTTCAGCAGCAGTTATTGTTGCCATTTTAATTTTTTTATAAAAGTTATTATTTAGTTACTTTTTATCTTCTTCCTTAACCTCAGCTTTTGGAGCTTCTTTTGCTTCAGCCTTTGGAGCTTCTTTTACCTCAGCTTTTGGAGCTTCTTTTGCCTCAGCTTTTGGAGCTTCTTTTGCCTCAGCCTTTGGAGTTTCTTTTACCTCAGCTTTTGGAGTTTCTTTTATCTCAGCTTTTGGGGCTTCTTTTGCCTCAGCTTTTGGGGCTTCTTTTGCCTCAGCTTTTGGGGCTTCTTTTGCCTCAGCTTTTGGGGCTTCCTTTGCTGGCTTTTCAGTAGTCTTTTTATCCTTCATACCTTGACGCTCTTTCAAGCCATCTTTAACGGCATCACAAATAAAAGAAAGGATTTTATCTATAGAATCAGAAGCATCATCATTCGATGGAATTGCGAAGTCTACCAATCTTGGATCTGAGTTGGTATCAACCATTGCAAAAGTAGGAATGTTTAATTTTTTTGCTTCAGCCACAGCAATGTGTTCTTTATGAACATCAATGATGAATAAAGCAGCTGGAAGTCTTGTTAATTCAGAGATACTACCTAAGTTTTTCTCTAATTTAACTCTTTGTCTATCCAACAATAATCTTTCTTTTTTAGAAATATTATTTGCTTCAGGATCGCTCAACAATTTTTCGATGTTCTCCATCTTTTTAATTGCTTTTCGAATTGTAACAAAATTGGTAAGCATTCCACCTGTCCAACGTTCTGTTACAAATGGCATTCCTGTTTCAGAAACCCTTTTTGTAACAATATCTCGTGCTTGTTTTTTTGTAGCAACAAACAAAATTTTCTTACCTGAATAGGCAATTTGTTTCATTGCATTTGTAGCTTCTTCTAGTTTAGCTACTGTTTTGTGTAAATCGATAATATGAATACCGTTTCTCTCCATAAAAATGTAAGGAGACATAGCTGGATTCCATTTTCTTTTTAGGTGACCAAAATGAACACCTGCTTGCAATAGTTCCTCAAAATTTGCTTTTGACATAATTAAATTGAATTGTATATCCCGAAAACTGTCGAGAACAGTGTGTTTGCGTTCCTAGGATCCCTAGCAAGGCGAGACAACCTCCTTACAACAAAATGTTGCATGGTAGGAAGTTTGGATGCCAAACACGATTAATAAATTAACGTTTAGAGAACTGAAATTTCTTACGCGCTTTTTTCTGACCTGGTTTTTTCCGTTCAACCATTCTAGGATCTCTAGTCATTAAATCTTGAGCTTTTAAACTTGGTTTAAAATCTTCATTTAATTTTACTAAAGCTCTAGCAATAGCTAAAGAAATAGCTTCACTTTGTCCAGCTATTCCGCCACCATCTGCGTTAACCTTAACATCATACATTCCTGTAGTTTCAGTTACAGCAAATGGTTTTAAAGCTTTTTGCTGGTGTTCAGCCACAGGAAAATATTCTGCAATTGGTTTGTTATTTACGATAACAATACCTTTACCTTTTTGCATGTAAATTCTGGCAACAGAAGATTTTCTTCTTCCAAGGGTATTAATAACCTCCATGTTTATTTTATTGAGTTGATGTTAAGTACTTCTGGATTTTGACCTGCATGTGGATGCTCTGAACCAACATAGACATATAAGTTTCTATAAACTTCTCTGCCTAATTTGTTTTTTGGCAACATGCCTTTAATCGCTTTTTCTAAAATACGCTCAGGAAACTGTGCTTTCATTTTAGCATAACTAGTAAAACGCTGACCACCAGGATAATTTGTGTGCCTTACGTATTCTTTAGTATTTTCTTTATTACCTGAAATAGTAACCTTTTCTGCATTAATGATTACCACGTTATCACCTGTATCGGCATGTGGTGTAAAAGAAGGCTTGTGTTTACCTCTTAATACCATTGCTACCATTGAGGCAAATCTTCCTACTGTTTGTCCTTCAGCATCAACAAGTAACCATTTTTTATTGGCTTTTTCTTTGTTTACTGAAACTGTTTTAAAACTAAGCGTATCCACGTATTCTAATATTTGGATGAAATTATTTAATAATTACCCGAAATTGGGGGTGCAAATGTAAAATTTATTTTTAATTCTAACAAGGTTATTAACAATTTGAAATACACAATTTTATTCACCATTAAAAATACTAAAGAAATTGGCCAAAATTACAAAGGAGGTGAAAGCACCTCCTTTGTATAAAAATCTATTAAATTCTTCCGCGAAGCATTAAATTCCAATACAAAAATGGCAAGCCATATTTTTTTAGAATCCACATACTCCATTGTTCTTTTGTTGTATTAACAAAAGTAGAAATTAGTGGATCACTCATTCTTTTATTTCCATAACCAAACTCTGCTAAAACCATTTTACCATACCCTGTAACCAAAGGACAAGATGAATAACCTGTGTAACTTTTGTTATCAGCAGTTTTATGAGCAATTAACTTTAAAATATTATCAACTACAACTGGAGCTTGTTTTCTTACAGCTGCACCAGTTTTGGCGGTTGGTAAAGCTGCCACATCACCAAGAGCAAACACATTTGGATAATCGGGGTTTTGTAAACTGTAATGATCAACTTTTACCCAACCTTGATTTACGCCGTCTTGATGGGTAATTTTAGATTTTTTTACAAAATCTGGTGCAGATTGCGGTGGTGCAAGGTGCAGCAATTCGAAAGGAATAGTAAGGGTTGTTTTTCCTACAACATCTTCTTGAATAACATTATTATCATCGTTAACAGTAACGATACAATTGCTCTCATCTGTTGCTGTAAGCTCATAAATTGCCTTTTTATTAGGACCATCTATTCTTACCAGTTTGTGATAAAACTTTAATATAATTCCTTTTCGATTAATAACTTTTGTTAAGGTTTCGGCAAATTCTTTTACGCCAAAAATTACTGTCCCAGGAGTTGCAAAAATTACGTTTGTTTTATCTCGAACGCCTGTTTTAACAAAATACTCATCTGCCAAATACATTATTTTTTGCGGGGCTCCACCACATTTAATTGGTCCAGTTGGTTGGGTAAATAATGCATTACCACCTTTAAAATTTTGTAGAACTTCCCACGTATAGTTTGGATCAGTATAATTAGAACAAACTCCATTTTTACCAAGCGTTTCTCTTAAACCTTCAATTCCGTCTAAATCAATTTGAATTCCAGGACAAACTACAAGAAATTGATATGTAATAACATCTCCACTTCTTGTGGTAACTGAGTTATTTTCTGGATTGATGTCTTCAGCAAAATCTTTTATCCATACAGCACCCTCTGGTATTAAAGTAGCCTCATCTCTTTCTGTATCTTTATAATTGAATGTACCTGCTGCAACTAATGTCCAAGCTGGTTGGTAATAATGTTTTTCTGATGGTTCTAAAATGGCTACATCAAGCCCTTTGCTTTTTCTTAATAGCTGAGCAGCAACGGTAATACCTGCTGTTCCTCCTCCGATAATTAAAATTTGATGATTTTTATGTGACATAACAATTGGTTTAGGTGAACTAAAGTATGCTGATTGCTATCCATTTATTGTGATGAAAATCACCTAAGCGAATTACTCATATCAAAAAGTGATAAGAATCAGTTTTTTACCCCAAATTTGCAGGCTATGACGGGTTTCGAACAAGCATTATCAGATTATTATAAAACCAAAAAGCCCTTTGGTTTTCCTGTAGCTACAAGTTTAGGCGATGTGCAAGATTATGAGGCAGCCTACTTTTTTAGAGGATTTGATAAAATGCCCGAAATTGAGCAGCAAGCTTTACTAAAATCTAAAGCGCCTATTTTAGATGTTGGCGCCGGAGTTGGCGCACACGCACTTTGGTTTCAAGAAAAAAACTTAGAAGTTGATGCTCTAGAAATTTCAAAAGTTTTATGTGATATCATGCAAAAAAGCGGTGTGAAAAGTATTTTAAATGAAGATGTTTTTTCTTTTTCGGGAGGAAAATACCAAACCATATTATTATTGATGAATGGAATAGGAATTGCCGGCTCACTTACAAAATGCGAGGAGTTGTTGTTAAAGTTAAAATCTCTTTTATTACCAGGTGGTTCAATTTTTATTGATTCTGCTGATATAATTGACTTGGTAGAAGGCAACCCTGATGATTATGGTGAGGGATATTATGGAGAAATTGAGTATCAAATAAATTATAAAAATAAATATGACCAGCCTTTTCCCTGGTTGTTTATCGATTTTGATACGTTAGCAGAAATTGCTGAAGAATGCGGGTTAAAACCAAAATTGGTATTAAAAGGCAGTAATAATGATTTTTTGGCGGAATTAAGTATTTAAAAGCTGCAGGTATATTGCCTGCAGCTTTTTTTATTATCTCCAACCTCCTCCAATAGCTTGATAAATATTTACCATATTATTCATTTGCTCTCTTTTGGTTTCTACCAATTCCATTTTTGCTTCTAAAGCATCACGCTGTGTCATTAATACTTCCATGTAATCTGCTCTTGCTGATTTAAATAAGACTGTCGAAATTTTTATTGACTCATTTAAGGCACTTACTTGTTGTGTTTTAAAATTAAAACTGTTCTGTAAATTATCAACCTTTGTCATTAACGACATTACCTCAGTAAAGGCTTTTAAAACAGTTTGCTCGTAAATAAAAGCAGCCTGAATTTGTTTTGCATTGGCCGAAATATAATCTGCCTTAATTCCTGCTCTATTAACCAAAGGACTCACAAAATCTCCTGCCAAATTGTACAATAAAGATTGAGGAGTACTCAGTAAATACTTTGGGTTAAAAGCATTATACCCTAAACCTGCTGTTAATCTTAATGAAGGGTAAAAGCTTGCTTTGGCGGCTTTAACATCAAGCTTAGAGGCATTTAAAAGAAACTCGGCCTGTTTTAAATCTGGCCTGTTTTCTAGCAATTGCGAGGGAACACCTGTCTGAACAACACCAAGGTCTTTTTCTAAAAAACCCTCGGTTTTTCTAGGGATACTTGTCAAATTAGCTCCAACCAAAAATCTCAATCTATTTTCGGTTTCAAAAATATCCTGCTTAATAGCATATTGTAAGCTTTGATTTTTTAATACTTCCGCCTCGAACTTTTTAACGGCTAACTCGGTAACCTCACCAGCCTTTTTTTGCATTTTAATAATTGCTAAGGCATCTCTTTGAATTTTAATGTTTTGATTTAAAATATCTAATTGTGCATCAAGCGCTACTAACTCATAGTATGAATTGGCTATTTCTGCGATAAGCTTTGTTACTGTGAAGTTTCTTCCTTCAACAGAAGCTAAATAACTTAAAGCTGCCGATTGCTTAGAGTTTCTCAGTTTCTTCCAAATATCTACTTCCCAAGAAACATTGGCTGATAAGAGAAAGTCTTGCAAAGGTTCGGGAAACTCTTCGCCAGGTTTGATTTCTGTATTTGCATCATTTGCGCCTTGACTTGTATACCTACCAACTTTTTCTACACCTGCCCCACCTAATAAATTTAAATTAGGTAAATACTCTCCTCTGCGCGAACTTACTTCCGCCTTTGCAGCGGTAAGCTCTTGTAAAATAATATTTAACTCTTGATTGTTTTTTAATCCTGAATCAATTAAAGAAACTAAAAAAGGATCATCAAAAAAGTTAACATACCTTTCTTTAGCTGTATTAGCAGTATCGGTATTGTTTACAAAAGAATTTGGCAATTTAACATTGCTATCTTTTTGCACTACAGAAGGTATGCTGCAAGACTCTGCAAAAAGCAAAATACTTAACAAACCCAAAATTAATTTTGTATGTATTGTTTTCATTTTTATTGCTTTTTATTGTTTTTCTTAGTCCTTCTTAAGGATTTAATAGTTTCTCTTAACCTTTTTATCAAAGAATCTTTTTGGATATCTCGATCTTGGTATTTGGTGATTTCTTCAGACCAAGGTTCATCGCTTTCTTGATCCATTAATTTTCTGCCATCTGCCAAGCCTCCAAAAATGTAATACAAGCCAGGTATTACAATAACCCCGAAAATGGTTCCTAATAACATACCACCCATAGCCGAACTTCCGATTGTTCTATTTCCTATAGCGCCTGCTCCTGTTGCAATTACTAATGGAATAAGCCCAGCAACAAAGGCAAACGAGGTCATTAAAATTGGCCTAAACCTTACCCTTGCCCCTTCAATTGCTGCGGTTCTTAAATCCGATCCTTTTCGGCGCTTTTGAACCGCAAATTCAACAATTAAAACTGCGTTCTTCCCAAGAAGACCAATTAACATGATCAATCCTATTTGAGCATAGATGTCATTTGCTAAGCCAAAAACATGCAGTAAGAAAAAGGACCCAAACACACCGACTGGAAGTGAAAATATTACTGCTAGTGGAATAACAAAACTTTCGTATTGAGCAGCTAAAACGAGGTAAACAAATATTACAACTATTAAAAAAATGTAAATGGCCTCATTCCCTCTTCTGGATTCATCGTATGAAAGACCTTCCCAAGCAACATCATAGCCTCTCGGTAAACTTTCTTCTGCTACTTGCCTTACTGCGGCAATTGCATCTGCTGTGGTGTATCCTTCAGCTGGCAACCCTCTTATTGATGCAGAGTTATACATATTGTACCGCGTAATTTCGTTTGGTCCTTGTTTTTTAACCAATTTCATAAAAGCAGAATAGGGAACCATTTCATCTTGGTCATTCTTTATATAAAGTTTCAAAATATCAGATGGTAACCTTCTAAATTCAGGTCCAGATTGAACATATACTTTGAAAAACCTACCAAAACGAATAAAGCCTTGTTCATAAGTACTACCAATTAAAATGTTTAGGTTTTCCATAGCCTTGCCAATAGAAACACCTTTTTGCATGGCGGCTTTATTATCTATTTCAAGCTCATATTGAGGATAATTGGCTGCAAAAAAGGTAAACATCCCTGTAAGCTCTTTTCTTGCGGAGAGCTTATCCATAAAATTTTTATTTATTTCATCAAACTCATGGTAATCTGTTGAGTTTGTTTTGTCTAACAACCTTAAAGAAATACCACCTGAAGAGCCAAAACCAGGTACTGCGGGAGGTTCAAAAAATTCAATAATCGCTCCTAAGTTTTTAGATTCCTCCTCGAGTTCTTCCATTACTTCATGAACAGATTTATCTCTATCCGACCAATTTTTTAAATTGATTAGGCAAGTTCCGGCGTTGGAGCCCCTTCCTTCGGTCATGATTTCGTAACCTGCTAGCGTAGAAACAGATTCTATTTCCTCAATTTCTTCACAAATTTCTTGCAGTTGCCTTGAAACATCGTTGGTTCTCTCGAGTGTGGAACCGGGAGGTGTTTGGATAATGGCGTAAATAGTGCCTTGATCTTCACCAGGAATAAATCCAGAGGGAACTAAATTACTTTCAACTACGATTCCAACTCCGAAAAGTAATAATATCCCAAATGTTACAATTCTTCGGGTAACTATTACATTTAATATTTTAACATACCTACCTGTTAATTTTTCAAAGCCTTTGTTAAACCAATCTATAAACCAAACAATTGGCGAACGTTTTTTAGGCTTACCATGGTTATTTTTTAAAAAGATAGCACATAAAACTGGCGTAAGGGTTAAGGCAATAATTGCTGAAAGAACAATTGAGCTAGCCATAGTTATAGAAAATTGCCGGTAAAACGTTCCAACTGGACCAGTCATAAATGAAATTGGTAAAAACACAGAAACCATTACAAGTGTAATTGCTATAATAGCTCCACCAATTTCTCCCATAACTTTTGTTACGGCATTGTAGGCGTTAACATTTTCTTCCTCCATTTTGGCGTGGACCGCCTCAACCACCACAATTGCATCATCTACCACAATTCCAATGGCTAGTACCAAAGCAAATAAGGTAATTAGGTTTATAGAAAGCCCAAAAAGCTGCATTACAAAAAATGCCCCAATTAAAGAAACTGGCACAGCAATAATTGGAATAATGGTTGATCTCCAATCTCCTAAAAATAGAAATACAACCAAAGCTACCAATAGAAAAGCATCTCTTAAGGTATGAATAACCTGCTCTATTGAAGCATCTAAAAAGGTAGAAACATCATAACTGATTTTATAATCAACACCAGGAGGAAAATCAGCTTTCATTTCTTCCAGCTTTGCCTTTACCTCTTTTATAACCTCACTAGCATTGCTACCCATGGTTTGTTTTAAAACTATGGCCGATGAGGGGTAGCCATCTAGATTGGAATAAATATCAAAAAATTCGCTGCCAAGTTCAACTTTAGCAATATCTTTTAAGTGTATTATCTCACCCTCCGAGTTGGCTCTAATTATAACATCCTCGTATTGTTCGGGTTTGTTGTACCTGCCTTTATACGTTAAAACATATTCTAGCGATTGAGATTTTATTCCCGAACTCTGGCCTAATCTTCCCGGCCTTCCTAAAATACTTTGTTCTTCTAGAGCCTGCATTACTTCTTCTGCCGAAATACTATAAGCTCTCATTCTATCAGGATTTAACCAAACCCGCATTGCATATTGCCTGCTGCCTAAAATTGTAGACCTAGCTATTCCGTTTATCCTGTTTATTTCCGGAATCATTTGAACATTGGCGTAGTTATAGAGAAATTTCTGGTCTAATGTTCCTTCAGTACTAAACAGGTTTACATACATTAACATACTTGGCTGAATTGGGGTAATAATTACCCCCTCTCTTTGAACCAAATCTGGAAGCAATGGCATTACTTGGTCAACCCGAGTTTTTACTCTAATTACCGCTTCGTTTGGGTCTGTGCCCGGCTCAAATATTACCCTTACAGTTGCCTCGCCAGCACTTGTGGCATCTGATGCTATGTAGCGCATTCCTTGAACTCCATTGATAGAGTTTTCGAGAGTTGTTAATGTTGATTTTACCAATACATCTGCACTAGCGCCAGGATATGCAATAAAGATATTTACTGTTGTTGGTGCAATTTGTGGAAACTGAGAAATTGGTAATGTATTGATAGCTAGTAAACCCGTAAATAACAGAATAACTGATATTACAATAGCCAAAACTGGTCTGTGAATTATTTTACTAAACATGATTTTTTTTGTTTTAAGGGTTGGTTGTTACTCAGCGTACAAATCAAGATTTGCCATTACCGATTCTGGCTTTTGAAACTCAACAACAATTTTGTCATTGTTTCTAACCTTTCTTAAACCCTCTAGTAGAATAATATCAGTTTCTTTTAGGCCACTCTCTACAACAAATAAATGAGGTAATTCGGCAGCTATTTTTATTTCTCTAGATTTTACAATATTGTTTTCATCTATTACAAAAACAAAAATTTTATCAAGAATTTCAAATGTTGTTTTTTGAGGTATAATCAAAGCATCGTTTAGCTTATCGGAAATTATTACAGTTCCTGTTTCGCCGTGTCTTAAAAGTCGATCAGGATTTGGGAAAGTTGCCCTAAAGGCTATATTTCCTGTTTCATTATTAAAATCAGCTTCTATAGCTTCCACATGACCATTGTATGGAAAAAACTTATTGTTTGCCATGAGCAATTTTACTTGCATAATGCTATCCTTATTAATTTCAGACATATAATCTAAATACTCAGCTTCAGGTACATTAAAATAAACCCACATTTGGCTGTTGTCTGATAACGTTGAAAGCAACTCTCCTTCTTCAAGCAAAGAACCCATTCTTACTTGAAACCTATCCATTATACCATCAAATGGGGCATGAATTTCGGTAAACCCTAATTCTACTTCAGTTACAGAAAGTTCGGCTTTTGCTTTTTCCCATTTGGCTTTAACCAAAGCAAGTTGTCTGCTAGAAATTACATTGCTATCTGCAAGCATTTTAGTATTCTCATATTCAATTTCGGCGTAAGAAGCCTCTGCTTGAGCCTTTTGAAATTCGGCCCTGTATTTTAGGGGCATAATTTGAAACATGAGTTTCCCCTTTTTTACGAATTGGCCTTCATCAACAAAAATATCTTGCAGATATCCTCTGTCTAAAGCTCTTAACTCAATATGGCTAATGGCTCTAATTTGACATACGTAATCTCGAGTAATATTTGTATCGAGTAATATTGGAGATGTAACTAAAAACTGTTTTTCGACTTCTTTGTGTTCGTGTTCTGAATGACAGCTAACTAAAGCTAACATAAACATGCCAGCTAATATTGTTGAAATGAATTTCATTATTTGATTTGATTTTTTTGATATTTAAAAAGGGGAATTGAGCTTGATTGCTCAAGTGGATGGGTACTAGAAAACTACCCTATCAAAAAAAATCAGATTATCAAAACCCTGATCAGGATAAAAATTGGGGGCTCGGTGAGTTTAAAAAATTCGGTTAAAGTATTGGAAACTTTATTTTTAATCTGTTCTGAAATAAATAAATTCACAGCTTCAAAAGAGTATAATTTGAAGAACTCAAAGCATTTGGCTGTTTTGTGAAATTGAGAAAGTTTATCATCTTCTTCAACTTCAAAAAGTAAATGATTAAACGAGCTTTTGTGATTTGTTGTGGGATTAAAGAAAGTAACTTCTACCGTATTTTCGTTAAGTTGATGCTGAACTGAATTACTAGAGAAAGAAAAATTTGGAACTAAGCCGGCAAATAGAATTACCAAGCTTAAAGCAAAAAATATCTTTTTTATCACTTTCATTTAAGCTGCAAACTTACACTTTCCGATAAATGGAAAATATATTACTAAAATTTTTTGCAAATTTTAACTTAACTAAGTTAGTGCGGCAGTTTAGACCTTAACAATCCATAAACAAATGTTCCTACTAAAGCACCAAAAATTACAATTAGAATTGCGAAGTAACCCTTACCTAATAAAATATACATTGGGCCAGGACAAGCGCCAACCATAGCCCAACCTAGTCCGAAAAAAGTTCCTCCAATAATATACCTTGGAATACTAAACTTTTTAGGAGTAAACCGAATTAATTCTCCATCAATACTTTTCATTGAAGTGCGTTTCATAAACCAAACTATTATAATTCCCATTACAACAGCAGAACCAATAATGCCATACATATGAAATGCATCGAACCTAAACATTTCATAGATTCTGAACCAAGAAACGACCTCTCCTTTTGAAAGTGCGATTCCGAAAAATATTCCGACGATTAAAAATTTTAAGAGTTTCATAATTTTAAAATTTGATGTTGGCAATTAGGTTAATTTGATGGAAATTGTGATGAATATCTAGATCTTTAATAGCTGCTAAATGATATGATGATTGCGCCACATAAAGAGCAGTAATTGATAATCCTTTAGGGTCTTTTCTTGGTTTAAATTTTAAACTAGCAACAAAATGATCAAAATCGCTAGCTTGGTATTTATTTAGATTGTAATTAAAATGGTCTGGTGTAAAGGTTCTTCCAAATGCAATATAACCAGTGAACTTTTCAGTTTTAATTTTATCGGCATCAAACCGCACTACCATTTGTGTAGCGCTGCCCAAGCCTTCTACCCTTCCTCTTGGTAAAGTTGTAAAAAACTGTTCTCTACCGAATTCTCTTGGAAAGACATACCTTCCTGTGTTAGCTATGGTAGTGGCATTTAAGGATAACATATTGTTTTTACCTTTTAAACCCAACCTAAAAGAGTTTAAAAAAGCTTGTTGGTTAGGATTGTAATAAGTGTGGGAAAGGTCAGATGTTCCACCATTATGGTTTGCATGCTCATATAGAGATTGCCATCCAAAAACTAAAGTTTTATTTTTTAATTTAATATCATAATCAAATTGGGCAAAGTATAAGTTTAAGATGTTGTTGATATGATATACCCATAATTGAGAATTTAGATTTTTGTATGTGCTTGATAAGCCAATAATTCCCATTCCTTTTGAATGAAGATTTCCTTGGTAATCTGAAGCGCCTCCGCTTGTATTATAACCTTGGCTATAAATACCAATGGCTTGGTCAATATCATACCAATGCACTGTAGAACGTGGCGAAGCTTGGGTAAACCAACCTGCATCTAAATGAATATTTTTTGACAATTGAAAATTTCCCCATATTCCTTTAAAAACATAAGGTTTCATGCGGGTATCTTGCATGTTTACCATTGGAGTGGTTATATCCTGTTTTCCGACTTTTATTTTGTTTTTATTCCACTCATAAGCCAAGTAAAGTTCCTCCAGCCTATCTAGGTCGTTTTTATTATTGTGATGCACAACATCAAACAACTCTAATTCATTTTTTGATAATAACGAATCGTGAAATTGAGTTGAACCAATGTTGTAAACAAAAACCCCGCTTAAGCCAGCACTAAATCCTTTGTAAACAGCTGTATGATATGCCAAAGCTCCGCCAATAGCATTAGCGTAATAACTTTCATTATGCGGTAAGTGATTGGTATTCATAAAATAATACCGAACCCTACCTGCCATATAACCTGCTTCAAAAACATCCATTAATTTATCGCACTTTAGATTATTGTGCTCTAAGCTTTCTGTTTCGATAGGGTTTTGAGAAATAACATGCTCCTCCTGCCCAAAAAGATTAGGAAGAATAAAAAATAAAATCAATATGAATACTAATTTTTTCAAAGAAGCATTTTGAAAATAAAGGGTAAAATGAAATAGGTCATGGTTAAACCTCCTATAAAAAACCCAATTACAGCAATTAATGATGGCAATTGAAGATTACTTAAGCCGCTAATGGCATGGCCACTTGTACAACCTCCGCCATAGCGAGCTCCAAACCCTACAAAAAATCCTCCAACCAATAAAAATGCTAAGGTTCCAAAACCAAAGTTTTCAAAATCGAAAAGTTGTGGTGGTAAATAATCTGCTCCAGGATTTTCAATGCCCATTGTAATTAAAACATCTTTTGTTGTTTGGGCTATGGCTACTTCGCCATAAGAGTTCATAAATTGAGATGCGATGAAACCACCAATTATTGTTCCTAAAACAAACATGAAATTCCATTTTTGAGATTTCCAATCGAAATCGAAAAAAGATGAGTATTTACCTGCTCCCAATACTGCACAACCTGCTCTTAAAGATGCAGAAACTCCAAACTCACGCCCAAAATATAACATGAGGTAAAGGGTTATGGCAATGGCTGGCCCAACAAAATACCAAGGCCAAGGCTCATAAATAATTTGGTTAATTAAATCTATCATGATGGTTGAATTTTAAAGGTTAGTACTGGGTGATGCATATGATTTACAACATCTTTTGAAATGCTTTTGTGGAAAATATATTTAATTCCCGTATAACCATGGTCTCCAATAGCCACCAAGTCCACTTTATAATCTTCGGTAAATTGCTCAATTCCTTTTTCAATATCATCTGCACAATAAACAATTGGGGTTACATTTTCCAATTGATGTTCATCAATATATTCTTGCATTTTCCGCTTGATGTGCCTTGTTGTATCAAAGTTTTTAGGCGTGTTTATTTTGGCTAACCAAAGGTGAGCTCCAAATGCTTTTTGTAATTCTTTTAAAACTTTTAAGTGACTGTGTTCTTGTTTTACCAATTCAGATGCCAATAGAATATTTTTTAAATCTAATGTATCGTTAAAGCTCTTGATGCTAATAACTGGTGCTTTAGAAAGCCTTACAATTTTTTCTGCCTGAGAGCCTTCTACAAACTCTTTAAAACCTTTTGAACCGTGAGTTCCGAGCAATACCAAATCTATACCAGCTCCATCTATATAATTGATGATTTGATTGATTCTATCTCCACTTTTTACAATAGGCAGCGTTTTTAAATTGTATTTCTGAGTCCAACCTTTTAATTGTTCTCTAAGTTCTTCTGATACAGGTGTTACTTCTGTATCCATACAACCGGCAGATATTTCTCTGCCCGAACTGCCAATCATACTATCATCTGGGGCATCTACAACCATTAAGGCATGTACTTCAACATCTAATGCTTTCGACATTTTTGAAGCAATACCCATTGTATAGTCTGATAATTCAGAGAAATTTGTTGGTATTAATACTTTCATGGTTTTAAGTTTGGTATGTACTAATTTTAGCTTTAAAAGCGCGATGGATTTTACCACCGCGCTTTATTATTTATTCATAAAAAAAGAACTTATGCTTCAGGTTCTAATACGTCTGAAACGATAGGAAGATTCGTTTTTTCTTGTAAACCTCCAAATCCTTCTTCAATATTTACCACTTTTTCAAACCCTCTTGATTTTAAAATTGAAGCCATAACTACAGAGCGGTAACCTCCCGCGCAATGCACGTAATATTCTTCCTCTCTATTAAACCTAGCCATATTATCGTTAATATAATCTAGGGGAATATTATTAGCATTTAGCAAGTGGCCTTGATTAAACTCAGAGTACCTTCTTACATCCACAATTGTTGGCATTTTTGTTTTCTCAACCAACCCCGCAAAAGCATGGGGATTTATACTTTGAATGTAATCGAGCTCTTTACCTGCAGTTTTCCAAGCTTCAATGCCGCCTTTTAAAAATCCAATTGTGTTATCGTAACCAACGCGAGAAAGTCTTGTAACAACTTCTTCTTCTTTACCTTCATCGGCAATAAATAAAATTGGCTGTTTTAAATCAATTACTAAAGTTCCAACCCAAGAAGCAAAAGAACCTTCAACTCCAATAAAAATTGAGTTAGGAATAAACCCCGCAACAAACTCTTCGGGTAACCGTGTATCAATAATTAAAGCATCATGAGCGTTTGCTAAATCTTCAAAAGTATTTGGGTCTAGTGCCTTCAAACCTTTTTCAATTACCGAATCAAAACTTTCGTAACCCATTTTATTCAATACGGCATTTTTAGGAAAATACTGTGGTGGTGGAGTTAATCCATCTACTACTTTCTCTACAAACTCTTCTTTTTCCATCGGTTGTAAAGCGTAATTTTTTTCTTTTTGGTTACCCAAAGTATCTGTTGTTTCATCGCTCATGTTTTTGCCACAAGCAGAACCTTTTCCATGACCAGGATATACAATTACATCATCTGCCAAAGGCATAATTTTATTTTGAATAGAATCATAAAGATGTCTTGCTAAATCTTCTCTACTTAAATCGGTTTTTACTGCGAGGTCAGGTCTTCCTACATCGCCAATAAAAAGTGTATCACCTGTAAAAATTCCGTAGTCTTTTCCATTCTCATCAACCAATAAAAAGGTTGAAGACTCCATAGTATGACCTGGTGTATGTAAAACTTTTATGGTTACATCACCCAACTTTAAATCTTCGCCATCTTTGGCTACATGGATATCATACTCTGCAAGAGCAGTTGGCCCAAAAACTATAGTGGCTCCAGTTTTTTTTGCCAAGTCAATATGACCAGAAACAAAATCTGCATGAAAATGCGTTTCTAAGATATATTTCAACTTAGCTCCTCTTTCTTCAAGCTTCTTTAAATAAGGTTCTGTTTCTCTTAAAGGGTCAATAATAGCAGCTTCACCATTCGATTCGATGTAATATGCGGCTTCGGCCAAACACCCTGTGTACAATTGTTCTACTTTCATAAAAATGGTTTTAATTAAAAAATAATTCTTTAGTTAATATGTAAACTCCCATGATAAGCACAAACCAACCAAAAGCTGGCTTGAGTTTTTTACCGGGAATAAAGTTTGATAAATAGCTTCCTAAGAAAATTCCTGCTATTGCAAGCACCGAAAAAATCATTAAAAACATCCAATCAACTTCTCTGGTAGCAAGGTCTCCGGTAAAGCCAATTAAACTTTTAACTGATATAATTAGCAAAGAAGTACCTATTGCCATTTTCATAGGAAGTTTAGAAAGAATAACTAAGGCGGGAATTATTAAAAACCCTCCTCCTGCACCAACTAAGCCAGTTAATAGGCCAACAACGGCACCTTCTATAATAATTAATGGGTAATTAAATTTTTGTTTTTCTTCTTTTTCCTCAGTTTCTTTTCTTCCTTTTATCATTGAGTAGGAAGCGAAAATCATGAGTAAAGCAAAAATTAGCATCAACAAAATATCTTTTGTAACTAACAGTGAGCCTAAGGTAAAAACCTCATCTGGTATTGCAGGAACAATAAATCTTCTTGTTGTGTAAACAGCAATAATGGAAGGAATTCCGAAAATTAAGGCGGTTTTAAAACTCACCAAGCCTTTTTTCATATAGGTAAACGAGCCAACAAGGCTCGAAAAACCAACAATAAATAATGAATAAGCTGTTGCGGTTACAGCAGTAACACCCGAAAGGTAAACTAGTATTGGAACTGTAAGTATTGAGCCGCCTCCACCTATTAACCCCAAGGTTAATCCTATAAGGATAGCACCAACATATCCAAGTATTTCTAACATGTATAAATTTTAGTCAAAAGTACTTTGATAATATGTGGCAGCAAGTGACGAAAATCACTTTGGAATATGAGGTTTTAAGTGTTCTTAAGCACTGAAATTGAAATGTTTAAACAAAAAAAGGCCCTTTGGTGAATACCAAAGGGCCTTAAGAAAAAGATTTATATCTAATTATTTAGATACAAAGAATTTTTTGGTTGAAACTTTACCGTTTCCTTCTACCGTTAAGAAGTACATTCCTGCTGGAGTACCTTCTAAATCTAATTGAAGTTGTTGTAAACCTGAAGTTGTGTTGAATGATTGAGTTTTAACCAACTTTCCAATTGGGTCAATAACTTTAATATTAGTAACACCTGAAACTTCAGAAGTTAACTCAACAAATAAATTACCATTGGTTGGGTTAGGATAAAGTTTTAAATCTTTACCAGAAATTGAAGTTTCCTCAACACTAATAAATGAAGATAATTCAGAATTAACAGCATTTAATACTTGAAGCGTACTGTTATCTTGAATCCAAGCAACAACAGTTAAATCTTCAAACTCTTCAACTGAATGCTCTGTAGCATCATTAATATAGCTGCCTGCTTGACCATCTGCTGGTAACCTATAACTTCCAGCAAAAGTGAAGGAAATAGTTCTTGAATCGGTTGCACCATTAGCAATAGCACCTATGGTAGTACCATTATTATTTGGTAACATTTTTTTCATTATATACAAAAATTCTGTTTCGCCATTTGATTTAACGTTTTTTGTTGTTTTCTTTTCTACAATAGCAACATGTAAAACATTTTGAGCACTTGGAAAATCAGCTAATGCTTCATAATCAATATCTATTGAAACTGTTTGATTTGGTACATCAATAGTATGAGTTGAATTCAAAATCAAAAATGAAGGAACTTCTGTAGCTTCTGTATGCAAAGCATTGGTAAAACTGGCAGCATTTTCATCCCATCCACCATCAATTTCCATTCTTGGAATAGAATTTACAGCGTAAAAACCTCTTCTACTAACAGCCTCTGCAGTAGCATAAGGATCACCAGAGCCTGGGAAGTTTTGTTGGTATTTAATTTCAACAAACTCACCTTCTTTTCCGCTTACTACACTGTGAAAGTTTATATTACCTGCCAAACAAGGAGCACAAGTTGAGCTCGTAAATACTTCGTACAATGGGTATCTATCTGTAGTTTTATCTACAACAACAACACTTCCCATTACTTTATCATTTCCTGTACTTTGATCTGCATTTCCGTTAAGATTTGAAGCATAAACTTCAATATCATAAGGACCTGTGACTGTTGGATTCCAACTAGCTGAAGTTGTAAAAGCATATTCTGTAAGTGGAGCAATACTAACACCAGAAACTGCTTCAGTAACAGCGGCACCGCCATTTATAGAATAATTTACATCGAAAGAAGTAATAGTTGCTGTACCTAGGTTAGTAACTTTTCCTTTAATTTCATATGGAGCATCACCGATTTTTAAGAAACTAGCCATATCAACACTTTTACCAGCCATATCATATTGTGGCTGAGTTCCTTGAATAAAAGCATAGTAGGTATTATCAGCAGGTCCAACATCTGAACCTCCTGAAGCTAAACTATTTACTGATGCAAAAGCTGGAGAACCACTTAAAGATAATGCGTTATTTGCATCAAATTGTAAACCTGCTGTTAAAGCAGGGCCTGCTCCGGCTGCAGCGTAATTTCTAGCATCAACAATGTAAATGTTGTTTGAAGTTTCTTCAATTACGATAGACCAATACGCCCACGCAGAAATTCCAACATTCATACCATTCCATGAAGCAGATGCCCAAGTAACCCAAAGTTGACGATTTGGAGCAGTACCAAAAGTTTTGGCAGTAACACCATCATTTGCGCCAGTACAATTTAAACCCCAAACTAAAATTGAGTTGTCTGGAATAGAAGCATCAGGAATTGCAACATTAACATCAGAAGGAACAGCGCCTGGAGCAGAAAATGTTACAACACCATTTGATGAAACATAGTAGTTAGAAACTGAAGTTCCGTTAAAATCGAATGAAAAAGGAACAGATTGCATTGCACTCCATTGTGAAGCACCAGGGTTAATTATTTGAGTGTATCCTGTGTAGTTGCCTAACATATAAGCAGCTGTTTGGTCTTCTTCGGTGTTTAAACCGCCTGGATTCTCACCAGCATTTATAAATGGAAGCACGTAGTATTGCCCAAAAGCAAAGCTTGAAAGAGCAAAAGCAAATAAAATAGAAGTAAAGATTTTCTTCATAATGTAATAATTTGAGTTTTTAAAATTTTTAAAGTCCGTAAATGTATGTAAAAAGTTAATTGCTAAGTAATTAATTTTTATTGGTTTGATGAAGGGGAATGGGGAATTGGGAGGAAAGAAGAAAGAGGAAAGTGTTGGGAGTTGGGAATAATTAAAAATTGGAAGTCTTGAATTGTAAAGGTTTTGCTATGTGAACTTTGCGTAAACTTAGCGGGCTTTGCGGTTAAATGGTGAGTTGAAGGAAGGAGCAAGGAGAAAAGACTCAGGATGAAGGAGGTTAGAGGTTAGAGGTTAGAGGTTAGAGGTTAGAGGTTAGAGGTTAGAGGTTAGAGGTTAGAGGTTAGAGGTTAGAGGTTAGAGGTTAGAAAAGTAAAATATGTTGAAGACTAAATAATAATGAATAATTGGAATTGGGAAAAGATAAATAACAAAAGAATATAGACTTATTTCCAATTGAGATTTAAAAATTTAGAATTGTGCAGGTTTAGCAGTGGCTTTGCGAACTTGGCGGAAATTTAGCAGGCTTTGCGGTTAAATGGGGAGTTGGGAGTTAGGAATAATTAGAATTGGGCAGGTTAAGCAGTGCCTTTGCGAACTTGGCGGGAACTTCGCGCCCTTTGTGGTTAAATTGGAAGTTGGACGAAGGAGAAAAGACTCCATTCTAAAATTTACTAATACATTAACTCTTTTACCAAGTTTCCTTTTTCATCATAAAAGGTCCACTTACCTGAGGTTTTGTCATTTATGTACTTTCCTTGATAACGCAACTTGCCATTTTCATAATACACAGAGCTTTCTCCCTCTCTTAAGCCATGATTGTATTTAGCTT